>MDTB01209904.1_pt1 | contig 19663 bp, 20 predicted proteins | sample 811161 | NCBI WGS metagenome assembly MDTB01 (sample SAMN05326650, study PRJNA326480) | marine metagenome | isolation source: seawater | place: Mediterranean Sea | collected 2009 | reverse complement strand
TTTTTCACAAGAGATTAAAATGGATGGAGCAATCATAGTCTCTACTCCTCAAGAAGTAGCGTTATTAGATGTTAAAAGAGGTATTAAAATGTTTGATAAACTTGGAGTAAAAATTTTGGGGCTAGTAGATAATATGAGTTATTTCGTAGGAGATGATGGAAAAAAATATAGAATTTTTGGTGAAGGTGGAGTTAAAAAAACAGCTGAAGAATTTAAAAAAGAATTTTTTGGTGAAATACCAATTGATCCAGAAGTGGGCAAAACAAGTGATGCAGGGAAACCTATAGTAGAAGCTGATCCAGATAATGATATTTCAAAAATATATTTAGATTTCGCAAAAAAAATTAAAAATACTTATTTTTAGTGAAATCTATTTTTCGAAAAACTTTATTTTAAAAATTCCATACAACGCATTTATCAAATGATAAAATTTAATTTTTTTTTCACTACTATTTTTTCGTGGAGTATAGTCAATAAATATCTCCTCTGTGCTTAGATTTCTTTTAGAAATTAAACTAATAAGTTCGAAATCAAAACCAGGTCCAGAAACTTTGGGAAGAATATTTTTTACTGTTTCCTTTTTATAGAGTTTTGTCCCAATAATATCAGTGTATTTTTTATTATAAAAAAAATTAATCAGAAAAGTACATAACAAAGTTGCTAAATAGGATGGTTTTTTAAAAACTGCTGAAAGCAGGTCTAAAAGAGTTTTTTTATTTTTTAATCTTGAGGCAAAAATAACATCAAGTTTTTTTTCTTGTATCAAATTTAGCATATCAATACTTTTCTTTATATCATATTCAAGATCGCCATATTGTAAGTATATGTAATCCTTTGATGATTTTAAAAAGCCTTCTCTTACTGAGTTTCCAAAACCAAAATGAATATTGGAAAAATCATAGCTGGTATAATAGTTGCATTAGCTGTAACTGCCTTCTTTTCAATTTTTATTGTTAAAGAAGTTAACCAAGCGATTGTTTTACAATTTGGTGATCCAAAAAGAATTATTTTAAAACCAGGTTTAAACTTTAAAATACCATTTATTCAAAATGTTGTTTTTCTAGATAAAAGAATTTTAAATCTAGATACCCCACCAGAAGAAGTGATTGCCTCAGATCAAAAAAGATTAATTGTTGATGCTTTTGCAAGATTTCAAATTGTTGATCCATTAAAATTTTATATTTCTGTTGGCAATGAAAGGGTTGCAAGATCAAGACTTGCTACGATTATAAATTCCAGAATCAGAAACGTATTAGGTCAACAAGAGCTTCAAACACTTCTTTCGGAGGATAGAACTAAACAAATGGCTTTAATTCAAGAAGGTGTAAATAATGAAGCTGAAAACTTTGGCATTAAAATTAATGATGTAAGAATTAAAAGAGCAGATCTTCCTCAAGCAAACAGTGATGCAATCTTTAGAAGAATGCAGACTGAAAGGGAAAGAGAAGCAAAAGAATTTAGAGCGAGAGGAGCTGAAATGGCTGTAACTATTACATCGACTGCAGACAAAGAAGTGACTGTAATATTAGCTGAGGCTCAAAAGAAATCAGAAATTATGAAAGGTGAAGGAGATGGTAAAAGAAATAATATCTTTGCTAGTGCATTTGGACAAGATCCAGAATTTTTTGCATTTTATAGAGCTATGCAAGCATATGAAAAAGCTCTTATTGGTGGTGAAACATCATTAATATTATCACCTGATAGTGAATTCTTTAAATTCTTTGGAAATATAAAGCCTAAAACAGCAGAGTAAAACTCTATGAAAGAATTGATCATTGCATTTGGTCTATTCTTGTTTATCGAAGGTATTCTTTATGCCATATTTCCAGCAAAAATGAAAAATATGCTTAAAAAATTAGTATATATACCGTCTAATCAATTAAGGATAGGCGGAATGATTTTTGCAATAATAGGTTTTATTATTATTTATTTAGTTAAAAATTAAGATGAAGAAATTACAAACTATAATTTATATTTTATTATTAACTTTTGGTTTTTCTATAAATTCCAATTCCCAAAATATACCAGCATCTTTTGCTGATTTAGCAGAGAAATTGATGCCATCAGTTGTAAATATTTCTACAACTCAAACTATTGTGACTAAGAATAATCCTTTCCCAGGTTTTGAATTTCCCCCAGGTTCTCCATTTGGTGATATGTTTAAAGAATTTGGAACTCCACAAGAAAGACAATCTTCTGCCTTAGGGTCAGGTTTTATTATTGATGAAAATGGTATTGTTATAACTAATAACCATGTCATTCAAGGTGCTGATGATATAATAGTACGTGTTGATGGTGATAAAGAATTTAAAGCTGAAGTAATAGGTGCAGATCCATTATCAGATATAGCTGTTTTGAAATTAGATACAAAAGAAAAATTTAAACCCGTCAAATTTGGAGACTCAGATAAAGCTAGAATTGGTGATTGGGTAATTGCAATTGGTAATCCTTTTGGACTAGGTGGAACTGTTACATCAGGAATAATTTCAGCTAGAAATAGATCAATAGGTTTAACAAGATATGAAGACTACATTCAAACTGACGCCTCAATCAATCAAGGAAATTCTGGTGGTCCATTATTTAATATGGATGGTGATGTGATTGGAATTAATACTGCAATTTTAGGAAGAAGTGGATCTATTGGAATAGGTTTTTCTATACCATCTAACAGTGCAAAAATTGTAATTGATCAATTAATTGAATTTGGAGAAACAAAAAGAGGGTGGCTAGGTGTAAGAATTCAAGATGTTACAAAAGAAATAGCTGAAGTTGAGCAATTAGATAAACCAAGAGGAGCTCTTGTTGCAAGTGTTGCAGAAAACAGTCCTTCTGCAAAAGCGGGAGTAAAAGCTGGAGATATTATTCTTGAGTTTGATGGTGAGAAAATTAATGAAATGAAAGAATTGCCAATTATTGTTGCAAGGACAGCTGTTGGAAAAAAAGTGAAAGTAAAAATTTGGAGAAATAAAAAAGAAATAACAAAAAATATTACTTTAGGAAGATTAGAAACATCTGAAGATTTCAAAGCTCCAGAAAAAGAAAATGAAATCAAAGAAATTAAAATTAATAGTTTAGAAATAACAGTAAGAGAACTTAATCAAGATGATATTAAATCTAGAAATTTACCTAACCAAACCTCAGGTCTTGTAATTACAAATATTGATAATAGTAGCCCATTATTAAATTCAATAGAAATAAACAGTATTATTTTAGAAGCGCAAAAGAAAAAAATAAAATCTCCTAATGATCTTAATCAAGTTGTTAAAGAAGTTTTAAGAAGTAATCAGAAAACAATTCTTCTAGTTATATATAATAGTCAAAATCAAAGAAGATATATTGGTGTGAAATTAGATTAGTTTATGGATTTAAAATCCAAGATTATTTTAATTTATGGACCAACATCTTCTGGAAAATCTCGATTTGCTGTAAAACTTGCAAAAAAAATAAATGGTGAGGTCATTAATGCAGACAGTATGCAAATTTATAAAGAATTGAATATATTAACAGCCAGACCTTTTAGAAGTGAATATAAAAAAATAAAACATCATTTATATGGGTTTCAAAGTGTTAAAAAAAAATTTTCAACAGGTGATTGGCTTAAATTAGCTAAACAAAAAATTTTAGATTTAAAAAAAAGAAAAAAAATTCCAATTCTTGTTGGTGGAACAGGCTTATACTTTAAAGCTCTTATAGAGGGATTGGTAAAAATACCCAATATACCAATAAGATTTAGAATGAAAATTAGAAATTTACACAAAAAACTTGGATCTAAAAAATTTTTTTCAAAGTTAAAAAAGATCGATATTTTGGCTGGAAAACATATTAATCAATTTGATACGCAAAGAGCCATACGAGCATACGAAATAAAATCTTTTACAAAAAAATCAATGTATGAATGGTTTAAAGATACTAAGTCAGATTTTGAAAAAGAAGATTTTTATAAGATTTATATAGATTGTTCTCGAGAAAAATTGATTAATCAAATAAATACTCGTGTTGAGGAAATGATAAAAAAAGGGGCAATTTTAGAGGTAAAAAAATTTTTGAAATTAAATATATCAAGGTCAAAGACGGCCTATAAGGCCATAGGAATTAAAGAAATTGAAGCTTACTTGAATGAGAGTTTAGAAATCCAAGATCTTATGGAAAAAATATCAATAAAGACTAGACAATATGCAAAAAGACAGACCACATGGGCCAGAGGAAACATGTCAGATTGGAACAAAATAAAGTCAGAGGGTCTTAATAAATTTTTAAAAAAAATTTAGATATTACGTAGTTAGTCTTGACCAATTAGCACAACTTCAGCTAGATTGCATTTATGTCTAAATTATATTCAGGTGCAGAAATTGTTTTTAAATGTCTGGAAGACCAACAAGTTGATTTTATTTTTGGTTATCCAGGAGGTGCAGTTTTACCAATTTATGATGAATTAAAAAATCATTCTTCAATAAAACATATTTTAGTTAGACATGAACAAGGAGCAGGACATGCTGCAGAAGGTTATGCAAGATCATCTGGTAAGCCAGGAGTTGTTTTGGTTACATCGGGCCCAGGTGCAACAAATGTAGTAACTGCTTTAACAGATGCATATATGGATTCTGTTCCATTAGTTTGTATTTCAGGACAAGTACCAACTCATTTAATTGGAACTGATGCATTTCAGGAGTGTGATACCACAGGAATCACTAGACCTTGTACAAAACATAATTGGTTAGTAAAAGATATTAAAGATTTATCAAAAACTATTCATGAAGCTTTTAGAGTAGCAACAACTGGAAGACCTGGACCTGTTTTAGTTGATATTCCAAAAGATATTCAATTTGCAAAAATTAGTTATTCAAAACCAAAAATGGAAAGTAAATTAAATGGTAAGTCGTTAAACCATTTTTCAGAAAAAGAAATTGATAAGCTAATTGATTTAATGAACAAATCAAAAAAACCTATAATATATTCTGGTGGCGGTGTAATAAACTCAGGCCCTGAAGCAAGTGATGTTTTAAGAGAACTTGTTCAGCTAACAGGTTTTCCAATTACCTCAACTCTACAAGGTTTAGGAGCGTATCCAGGAGATGATAATCAATTTTTAGGAATGCTTGGTATGCATGGAACCTATGAAGCAAATAATGCAATGCATGATTGTGATTTGTTAATTAATATTGGAGCAAGATTTGATGATAGGATTACAGGAAAGATTGATGAATTTTCTCCAAATTCAAAAAAAATACACATTGATATTGATCCATCATCCATTAATAAAATTATAAAAGTTGACTTAGCCTTAGTTGGAGATGTTAAAGATATTCTTAAAGGAGTAAACAAAACTCTAAAAAAGAAAAATATTGATTTAAAGAAATCAAACAAACAAAAAATATCAAAATGGTGGGAACAAATTCAAAAATGGAGAACGAAAAATTCATTACATTTTCAAAATAGCGATGAAACAATTAAACCTCAACATGCAGTTCAAAGATTATACGAGCTTACTAAAGATAAAGATACTTTTGTTACAACAGAAGTTGGTCAGCACCAGATGTGGGCAGCTCAACACTATAAATTTAATAAGCCCAATAGATGGATGACCTCTGGTGGATTAGGAACTATGGGATATGGTTTGCCAGCTGCTGTTGGAGTTCAAATAGCACATCCAAAAAAATTAGTGATTGATATTGCAGGTGAGGCTTCTGTTTTAATGACCATGCAAGAGATGTCGACTGCAGTTCAATATAATTTGCCAATTAAGATATTTATTTTAAATAATCAATACATGGGTATGGTTAGACAGTGGCAAGAACTGTTACATGAAAAAAATTATTCAGAGAGTTATTCAGAGGCTTTACCAGATTTTATTAAATTAGCAGAGGCTTATGGCTGCAAAGGTATTAAAGCAGAAAAACCAAGCGAGCTTGATGAAAAAATAAAAGAAATGGTTCAATTTAATGGACCAGTAATTTTTGATTGTCGTGTTGATCCAAATGAAAACTGTTTCCCAATGATACCTTCAGGCAAACCACATAATCAAATGATCCTAGGACCAAGTGAAAAAGATGAAAATAAAATTACTGGTAAAGGAAAAGCATTAGTTTAGTTATGGCAAATCCAAAATCAGCTTATAGTGTCTCAACCAAAAAAGAAAAATCTGATACACATATAATTGTTGTATGGGTAGACAATGAAGCGGGAGTTTTAGCTAGAGTAGTAGGGCTTTTTTCTGGCAGAGGTTATAATATTGAATCACTGGCGGTTGCCGAAGTGGATGCAAAAAAAATATATCAAGAATTACTATTGTTACAACAGGAACACCTCAAGTTATTGATCAAATCAAACTTCAATTAAAAAAACTAGTTCCTGTTCATAAAGTAGCTGATTTTAAAAGAGATGATAAAGGGGTGATTTTTAAGGAAATGGCTCTATTTAAACTAGTTGGTAGTACGAATAAAATAAAAAAAGCTATTAATGCTTGTAAAAAATATAATGCTGTAATATTGGATAAAACAAAAAAATCAAATGTAATTCAAATAACTGCATTAAGAAGAGAAATAGACAAGATGACAAAAAATTTAAAAAAATTTGGATTAATCAGTGTTTCAAGAACGGGTGCTGTTGCCATGACTAGAGGGGATAAGATATTCAATTAATTATTTAGGAGAGACTTATGAAAATGTTTTATGAAAAAGATACAGACGTAAATTTAATAAAAGATAAAAAAATAGCTATTTTTGGTTATGGAAGCCAAGGTCACGCACATGCATTAAATTTAAAAGATAGTGGAGTTAAAGAAGTTGTGGTTGCTTTAAGAGATGGATCATCAAGTATTCCTAAAGCAGAATCTAAAGGTTTAAAAGTGATGAATTTATCTGATGCTGCTGAGTGGGCAGATGTTGTAATGATTTTAACACCTGATGAATTGCAAGCATCAATATATAAAAATCATATCGAACAAAGAGTTAGAAAGGGAACGTCATTAGCTTTTGCTCATGGTTTAAACGTTCATTATGATTTAATTAAAGCTAGAGAAGATCTAGATGTATTTATGGTGGCTCCGAAAGGACCAGGTCATTTAGTTAGAAGTGAGTATGTAAAAGGTGGAGGAGTCCCTTGTTTATTTGCTGTTCATCAAAATGGATCAGGAAAAGCAAGAGATCTTGCAATGTCTTATGCATCAGCAGTTGGTGGTGGAAGATCTGGTATTATTGAGACAACATTTAAAGACGAAGTAGAAACAGATCTATTTGGTGAACAAACGGTCCTTTGCGGGGGATTAGTTGAATTGATTAAAAATGGATATGAAACATTAGTTGAGGCTGGATATGAACCTGAAATGGCATATTTTGAAACTGTCCATGAAGTAAAGTTAATAGTAGATTTAATCTACGAAGGTGGAATAGCAAATATGAATTACTCTATTTCTAATACAGCTGAGTATGGAGAGTACGAGTCAGGACCACGAGTTGTAAACAAAGAAGAAACTAAAAAAAGAATGAAAGAGGTGTTAGCTGATATTCAGTCAGGAAAATTTACAAAACAATGGATGGAAGAATGTAAAAATGGTCAAAAAAACTTTCTTGCAACAAGAGCAAAGCTTGCTGAGCATCCAGTAGAAAAAGTCGGTGCTAATTTAAGGGCAATGATGCCGTGGATTGGTAAAAAGAAACTAGTAGATAGCGATAAGAGCTAGTTAAATATTAAAAATTAAGAAAATATTTTGCAATTTCTAATAGAGATTGTATTATAGATTTTCCGAAAATTTATAGTTATGGCAAATAAAGACAGAGTATTTATATTTGATACAACGATGCGAGATGGTGAACAATCACCAGGGGCATCAATGAGTCTTGAAGAAAAAATTCAGATTTCAAGAGTGTTTGATGAATTAGGTATAGATATTATTGAAGCTGGTTTTCCAATTGCATCACCTGGAGATTTTGAGGCAGTTTCTGCAATAAGCAAAGTTTTAAAAAAATCAATTCCTTGTGGTCTAGCAAGACATTCTAAAAAAGATATTGATAGATGTTATGAGGCTTTAAAACATGCTCCAAGATTTAGAATACATACTTTTATTTCAACAAGTCCACTTCACATGAAACATAAATTAAATAAAACACCTGAACAAGTTTATGAGTCAATTAAAGAACATGTTACTTATGCAAGAAATTTAACAGATGATGTTGAGTGGTCTTGTGAAGATGGAACAAGAACAGACATGGATTATATGTGTAAAACAGTTGAACTTGCAATTAAATCTGGAGCAAAAACAATTAATATTCCAGATACAGTTGGTTATACAGTTCCATCAGAATTTACAAAGATTATAGAAACATTATTAAACAAAGTTCCAAATATTGATAAAGCAATATTATCTACTCACTGTCATAATGATTTAGGTTTAGCTGTTGCAAACTCTTTAGCTGGAGTACAAGCTGGTGCAAGACAAATAGAATGCACAATTAATGGAATTGGTGAAAGAGCTGGTAACGCAGCTTTAGAAGAAGTTGTTATGGCAATTAGAACAAGAAATGATTTAATGCCATATGAAACAGGAATAAATACAACACTTTTAAGCAAAGCCTCTAAATTAGTTTCAAATGTTACAGGATTTCCTGTTCAATATAATAAAGCAATTGTTGGAAAAAATGCTTTTGCACATGAGTCAGGAATTCATCAAGATGGAATGTTAAAAAACAGAAATACATATGAAATAATGACACCAGAGAGTGTTGGGGTGAAACAAACTTCTTTGGTAATGGGTAAACACTCTGGAAGACACGCTTTCAAAGACAAACTAATCAGTCTTGGATATGCTGATTTAACAGATGATGTAATTGAAAAAGCATTTGGTAAATTTAAAGTTTTAGCTGATAAGAAAAAACATATTTATGATGAAGATATAATTGCCTTAGTAGATGATAGTTTGGTGTTAGATAATAAAGCTAATACTATTGTATTAAAATCTCTTAAAGTATTTGCAGGCACAGGTGAGCCTCAAAAAGCAGATATGACTTTAGAAGTTAATGGGCAAATTAATTCAGCAACAGAAACTGGAGATGGTCCAGTGGATGCCATTTTTAAATGTATTAAAAATTTATACCCTCATGATGTTAAACTGCAATTGTATCAAGTTCATGCTGTGACAGAAGGCACAGATGCACAAGCAACAGTAAGTGTTCGTATTGAGGAAAATGGGAAAACAACAGTTGGCCAAGCTGCTGATACAGATACATTAGTTGCATCAGCAAATGCATATATTGCTGCATTAAACAAAATGATCATTAAAAGGGAGAAAACTGCTCCTGCAATGGAACAAGAAAAAGAAAAGATGAGAGGTATTTAAATGGGTTTATTTGATAAAATCAAAAAAGTTTGGAGCCAAGATATGGCTATAGATTTGGGAACAGCAAACACTTTAGTCGTTGTAAAAGGGCAAGGGGTTGTTCTTAACGAACCTTCAGTAGTAGCTATAGTTGATCAAGGTGGAAAAAAACAAGTTTTAGCAGTTGGTGACGAGGCCAAAACCATGTTGGGAAGAACACCTGGAAACATACAGGCTATAAGACCATTGAGAGATGGAGTTATTGCAGATTTTATTGTTACTGAAGAAATGATTAAACATTTTATCAAAAAAGTTCATAAAGGAAGTACTTTTGCCAATCCTAGAATTTTAATTTGTGTTCCAACTGGCTCAACACCGGTTGAAAGAAAAGCGATTCAAGATAGTGCATTAGCTGCTGGAGCAAGAAGAGTTCAATTAATTGAAGAGCCAATAGCTGCTGCAATCGGAGCTAACTTACCAATATCAGAAGCAACAGGATCAATGGTTGTTGATATAGGTGGTGGTACAAGTGAAATCGCAGTTATGTCATTAGGTGGCTTAGTTTATTCTAAATCACTAAGAGTTGCTGGAGATGCTATGGATGGAGCATTAGTTAATTATATGAGAAAAGAATACAATTTAATGATAGGTGATAGTACTGCTGAAAAAATTAAAAAAGAAATTGGAACAGCAATACCAAGTAATAATAATACCTATGCAGTTAAAGGTAGAGATTTAAGATCTGGAACTCCTAAAGAAGTAAATATTACTGAGGAAGATACAGCAGAAGCATTAAATGATATTTTAAGAGAGATGGTGAATGGAATAAAAGATGCACTTGAAAGTACGCCTCCAGAATTATCAGCCGATTTAGTTGATATGGGTTTAACGTTAACGGGTGGTGGTGCTTTATTGAAAAATATTGATAAACGTTTTTCTAAAGAAACTGGTTTACCTGTTCACATTGCAGATGACCCACTTTCATGCGTAGCTGTAGGAACAGGAAAGGCTTTAGATCAAGAGCAAACATTCTCGACTATGTTGACTGAATATTAGAAGTAATGGCCACAAGCAGAGATGATTTTATAATAGCAATTCGTTCTGCTTTCTTAAAAAAGAGCACTCAACAAAAATTTTCATTATTAACTTTAGTATTTATTTCAATTTTAATAATAATCTTATCTAGTTTAGACTTTAGAGTGATAAGATATCTAAAAATTGGAATAAATGAATTAGTTTACAGATCTTCATTTATTGTCTCAATTCCAGAAAATTTTGTGAAGAATACGTTTGCTGAGATCAGTGATTATACAACTTATTTTAAAGAATTTAAGAAGAATAAAGAAGAATTAAGTGAATTAAAATCTAAAAATATTTCAAGTGAAATTACTCAATATGAAAATAAAGAATTAAAAGAATTGATTAATGATTACGTTTCCAGTTCCAATAAAATTTTAGCAAAAATTATTGTAGATCATGATAGCCCTTTTTTAAAAAGTATAATTATAAATAAAGGAAGCAAAGATAATTTAAAAATTGGTACAAATATTTATGATCAATCTTATCTTGTTGGAAGAGTAATTGAGGTAAATTACAAAACTTCAAGAGTTCTACTACTGTCAGATTTAAATTCTAATGTACCAGTGACAATTGCGCCTCAAAATGTTCAAGCTATAATTACAGGAAACGGTGATCGAGATGGACAAATTAAATATATCAAAGATGGTATTTCAGACGAACTTACTGAACAGAGTATAGTTTATACATCAGGGACAGGTGCAATATTTAAAAGTGGAATTCCCATAGGGAGAGTAGAAATTTCAGAAACTAATGATTTAAAAAAATATAATGTAGAATTTTATAGTGATTTTTCTCAACTTAAATATGTTTTTGCAGAAATAGTAACTCGAATTGAGGCTGAAAAAACAAATGATAATGAAGTTACTAGCGAAACCAATTCAAATCCAATAGATGCTAAATTAAAAATTTTAGAAGATGAATTGGAAATAATTGAACAAAGTAATGCTAAATTTAAAAGTGAAAATGATGATTTAAAAAATCAAATAGGTAGCTTAAATAATCAAATATCAGGCTATCAACAAACAATATCAAATCAAAAACAAACTATAAGTCAGTTTGATTTAGATAAAAAAGAATTAAAATTTTTAAGATTAAATTTAGAACATGGTCATAAATGTAGGAAATCTTTTTTTAATAGTAAAGGTTTCTTGCCTGGCTCATCAGAATATAAAACTTGTGTTTTAAGTAAAGGAAGAATTAATGACTAGTTTAAAATCAAGAGGATTTTATTTTAAAGTATACTCATTATTACCGATAATTATTTTGTTTATTTCTGTTTTAAATGAATTTGATTTAAATTATTTAAATTTAAAATATTTTTCATTTAATTTTCCTTTTATTTTAATATTTTTTTTTACAATCAAAGAGTTTAGAAACTTTGATTATTTATTGGTTTTTTTAGCAGGTTTAATTAATGATACAGTAGTAGGATTGCCTTTGGGAATTAGCAGCTTATCTTATATGTTTATTTGTATTGCTACTTCATATTTTAGAAATATAACAATCAGGCCAAATCAAGTAAAAGACTGGTTTTATTTTTTGCTTATAATAAGTTTAATCAATTCATTAAATTACTCTATTTTGACTTTATTTTTTTCATTCAATCTTATTTTGATGAATTATATTGTTAATACCTTTTTCACATTTTTATTTTACATAATCTTTGTTTCTATATTTAAATTCTATCTTAAAGGTCTAAATGATTAATTCTTCAAGTGATAATGTTAAAAAATTAAATTCTATCAATAGGAGAATGTTTATTACTGGGTCTCTCAAGTTTTTTATAATGATAGGTATAGTAAGTAGATTATTTTTTTTACAGGTAAAAGAAAATAAAAAATACTTAACTCTTTCAGATAAAAATAGAATAAGAGAGTGGAAGTTGGCACCAGTAAGAGGGGAATTTCATGACTATTTTGGAAATATAGTTGCAGGTAATTTTGAAGCATATCAGCTACATGTTATACCTGAACAAGTTGAGGATTTCAGATATGTTATTTATCGTTTAAAAGATTTATTACAATTGTCAGATAAAGAATTTAAAAAAGTATTAAAAAAGAAAAATGAAATTAAACCTTGGGAGACATTAATCGTTTCAGACAATTTAAGCTGGCAAAAATTTTCAAAGATAAACAATCATTTATATGATTTGAATGGTGTTAAACCTGTTATATCTATTTCAAGAAATTACCCTTTTAAGGAAAATTTTACTCATTTAATTGGTTATGTTAGTCAGGCAAATGAGAAAGATATTGAGTCTACTGAAGCAATAAAGAAGAATTTTGTTCCAGGTCTTAAAGTTGGAAAAGTTGGTTTGGAAAAATCTTTTGAAGAGCAGTTAATAGGCACAAACGACATTGAAAGATACGAAGTTAATGCTTATGGCAGAAGAATAAGTCAATTAGAATTTCAAAAAGGTGAAAAGGGTAAAAATCTTAGACTTACAATAGATACAGAGGTTCAAAAATTAGCAAATAACTTATTAAAAGATAAAGCAGGATCAATTTGTGTAATGGATATATATACCGGTGCAATAATCGCTATGCACTCTTCTCCTTCTTTTGATCCAAATTTATTTGTTTTTGGTATCAGTCAAGATGATTGGCAGTTAATTAGAAATGATCCAATGAAACCTTTGGTAAATAAAACTCTTCAAGGCAATTATTCTCCAGGTTCAACGATAAAACCAATTGTTGCTCTATCAGCTTTAGAGAATGGAATTATTAATACAAATTTTACTGTTCAATGTAGAGGACATAAACATCCGTTTGAATTATATGGTCAAGTGTACCATTGCTGGAAAAAAGAAGGACATGGTTTTATGAATTTAAGAAATGCCATGAAACAATCCTGCGATACATATTTTTATGAAGTGGCACGTAGATTAGGGGTCGATAAATTAAGTGAAACAGCTAAAAAATTTGGATTAGGAAAAGAAGTTTTTAGAGATCTATTTGATATAGAGAAAAAAGGATTGATACCAAATACACAATGGAAGAAAAATGCTTTAGGACAAAGCTGGTTATTAGGGGAAACTGTGATTACTGGAATTGGTCAAGGATATATTCAAACTACTCCAATTCAATTATGTTTGATGACAGCTCAAATAGCTAATGGAGGTTATAAAATATATCCTCAAATCTTAGCAGATGAAAATGATAAAGAGCAACCTTTAGATAAATTTACTCCATTGTATGAAAATTCAAAAAATATTAGAATTATTCAAGATGCGATGTATGCTTCAACGAATGAAGTGAGAGGAACCTCTTATCGATCTAGAATAGACGATCCAAAATATCAATTTGCTGGAAAAACTGGAACAGCACAAGTTAAAAAAATTACGGAGCAAGAAAGAGAACTAGATCTAAAAACATTTGAAATACCTTATGAACAAAGAGATCACGCACTTTATGTAGCTTTTGGTCCTTACGAAAATCCAAGGTATGCATTAAGTGCAATTGTTGAACATGGTGGAAATGGAAGCACTACAGCAGCTCCAATGGCTAAAGAATTATTCAAGTTGATCATTGATAGACATAAAATTAGACAATCAATGGATAATAAAAAGTATTTAGAGGTATAAATGTATCAACATACAAGATTAACAACGAGCAGTTTCAGTTTTTTTCAAAAATTTAAAAATTTTGATTATATTTTATTGTTTTGTATTTTGTTGTTGGGTTTCATAAGTCTTGCCACAATGTATTCTACAGATGGTGGAGAAGTTTTATTTCATACAAAGAGTCATTTCACAAAATTAATTGTATTTACAATTATGATGTTAATAATTTCATTTATAAATATTAAATATTGGTTTGCTTTAGGTTATATCTCTTATTTAGTCGTTATTGGACTTTTAGTTTGGACTTATTTATTTGGAATTACATCTTCTGGCTCTCAAAGATGGATAAATTTGTATTTTATAAATTTACAACCTTCAGAGTTAATGAAAATTTTTATTATTCTTTGTCTTGCAAGATATTTTCATAGAATGAAATTAGAAAATGTGAATTCTATCTATACAATTTTAACTTCATTAATTATCATTATGTTACCGATGGGACTAGTAATTGTACAACCTGATTTAGGAACTTCATTGTTGATTGCTATTAGTGGTATAGCAGTACTTTGGTTTGCAGGGATTAACCACAAATATTTTATTTATACAATGTTAGGTTTCTTGATTTCATTACCATTTATAATTGCTTTTTTAAAACCATATCAAAAATTAAGAGTTTTGACTTTCTTAAATCCAGATAAGGATCCATTAGGTGCAGGTTATCAAATAATCCAATCTAAAATAGCAGTTGGCTCTGGAGGAATATTTGGAAAGGGTTTTTTGAAAGGAACACAAAGTTATTTGGAATTTTTACCTGAAAAACATACTGATTTTATTTTTACACTTTTTTCAGAGGAGTTTGGTTTTGTTGGCTCTACACTTCTACTTATTATTTATGCGATAATAATCTATAGAATTGTAGCAATTGGAGCTGGTTCGAGAAGTTATTTTGCAAAAATCTTTTGCTATAGTTTTGGAGCTGCAATATTTGTTTTTATTACAATTAATATGAGTATGGTTCTTGGTTTACTACCTATAGTTGGCTCTCCTTTACCTGTTATGTCTTACGGAGGTTCATCAATGCTAGCAACCATGATTGGTTTTGGAATAGTTATGAGCGCAAAAGTTCATAATCAACAATTAATTGCTTAAGTATAATTTGTCGCTTAAGTTTATTTAAAATTTAATTGTATAAGATTTCATGAGTAAAAACTTAAATGTTGGAATAGTTGGTGCGGGTATTCAAGGAATTTCTAACGCACTATTTCTTCAAAAAAAAGGCTTTGAAGTCACGATTTTTGACAGAGATGAACCTGGAAGTCCAGCAGCATCTTATGGAAATGCAGGTCACTTTTCTCCTTATGCATCTTTGTCTTTAAATAGAACCGATGTACTTGCTGATGTTCCAGCCATGTTATTAAGCTCAACAGGACCTTTGGCTTTAAAATGGAACTATGTTCCAAAAATGATTCCTTGGTTTTTAAAGTTTATTTCCAATACCTCAAAAAATAAGATGATGCATACTGCAAGAAATATGCATCAAATCTTAGATTTAGCTTTACCTGCTTATGATGAATTATTTGAGGAGATAAATCTAGATGGCTTGGTTGAAAACAAAGGTATTCTATATATTTGGAATGATAAAGATCTGAAAAGCCGTGAATTAGAAATTAATGTAAGAAATGAATTGGGAGTAAAACAACAGCTGGTAAATAAATCTGAAATTCATGATTTAGAACCTCATATAAAACCTTTTTATCATGCTGGTGTTTATTATCCTTATGCTAGACATGCAAGAAATCCAAAAAAAATTTTACTAAAATTTTTTGAGTTATTTAAAAAAAAAGGTGGAAAATTTGAAAAGAAAAACATTAATGATATTCAATTTGATTCAGAAAAACCAATCATTGTGTCAGATGATAAGAAATATAATTTTGATAAAATTGTAATTGCATGTGGAGCTTTTTCAAAAAGATTGACAGACAATTTAGGTGAAAGAATACCACTCGATACTGAAAGAGGTTATCACGTTCATTTTAAAAATTGTGATCATTTGTTAAATAGACCAGTTATTTTTTCTAATAGAGGTTTTGGAATAACACCAATGGAACAGGGATTAAGAGTTGTAGGCACGGTAGAATTTGGTGGATTAAATAATCCACTATCAAAATCAAGAATTAAAAATCTAATTAATAATGCCAAGTATATGTTAGGTGATCTTCCTGAATATGAGGATGAATGGTTAGGTTTTAGACCAACACTTCCAGATTTTCTTCCAGTTATGGGGCCATCAAAAAATCATAAAAATGTATTTTATTGCTTTGGTCATCATCATTTAGGATGGACATTAGGACCAATATCTGGAAAGATTGTTTCAGGAATGATAGCTAAAGAAAACACCAATTTAAATCTAGATCCATACAGCTCAATAAGATTTAATTAATTCATGTCAAACATTAAAGCATATATAATGTTGATATGTGCATCCTTATTTTGGGCTGGTAATTTTATGGTAGGAAAGTATGCCTTTTTGACAGAAATTCCTCCTTTGTCTTTAGTGTTTTATCGTTGGTCACTTGTCTGGATTATATTGTTACCCTTTACCTATAAAGAAATTATTAAATATAAAGACACAATTTTAAATAATTTACCTTTGTTATTTTTTTTGGGATTAACAAGTGTTGGTTTGTTCAACTCATTTACATATTTATCTTTAATTCATACCCAGGTGATTAATGCCTCTCTTTTTAATGCTGCTATTCCAGCAATAATAATTTTACTTTGTTTTTTATTTAAAATTGAAAAAACTAATAAATTTCAAATTTTAGGTCTTATTATTTCAGTAGTTGGAATTTTAGCAATAGTTACTAAACTTAAACTAGATATTTTACTCTCACTTAATTTTAATAAGGGAGATTTAATAATGATAGGAGGTGTTATCACTTGGGGGGTTTACTCAACTCTTTTAAAAAAAAAGAAATTTAATCTACCATTGTTAACTTTAGTTCATGTTATATGCACTTTAGGGTTAATTAGTGTTTTTCCTCAATTTTTGTACGAACTTTCTAATGGGCAAGTAATAAATTTTGATATTAACTTAATTTATACTTTAATATTTTTGGCTCTGTTTCCAAGTATAGGGTCTTATTATTGTTGGGCTGGAGCTGTATCTATCATTGGTGCTAATAGGGCAGGAATTTCATTATCACTAATACCTTTGTTTAGTTCAATTATGGCTATATTAATTTATGATGAAATATTTCAATTTTTTCATTTGGTTGGAGCAATTTTAATAGTATTAGGTTTATTTTTATCAAATAAGGAAATTAAAAATGCTTAAAGTTGCGATATTGGATGATTATCAAAATGTTTCACATCAATTTGTTGATTTAAAAAAACTTTCAGGAAAATATGAGTTTAAAATTTTTAGTGAACCATTTAAAGATGAGGCTGATACTCTTGATCAATTAGCTGACTTTGAAGCATTGTTAATAATGCGTGAGAGGACACCAATGACTAAAAATATAATTGATAATTTACCAAAATTGAAATTTATAATTACAAGTGGTTCAAGAAATAAATCAATCGACTTAGAGGCTGCAAAAAAAAGAAAAGTTATAGTTTGTGGTACAGAAATTAATATTCATCCAACACCTGAATTGACTTGGGCCTTGATTTTAGGACTTGCAAGAAATTTAAAAGAAGAAATTGATAATATGTACCAAGGTTATTGGCAAACTACCATAGGTGTAGAACTTAAAGAAAAAATTTTAGGATTAATTGGTCTTGGTCGAGTAGGTTCAGAGGTTGCAAAAATAGGAAAAGCTTTTGGAATGCAAGTAATGGCTTGGAGTGAAAATTTAGATTTAAATAAATGCAAAGAACTTAATGTCTTGCCATGCAGCAAAGAAGATTTAATTTCAAATTCGGACTTCCTGTCAATTCATGTTCAAGGAGGAGAAAGATACAAGGATTGTATAACTATAAAGGAATTAGATAAAATGAAAAAAACAGCTTTTCTAATTAATACTTCAAGAGGTCCTATTGTAAACGAAGATGATTTAATCATAGCTTTGTCTACAAATGAAATAGCTGGAGCTGGACTTGATGTTTATGAAAAGGAACCATTGCCCGAAAATAATAAATTAAGATTTTTGCCTAATGCTCTACTCACTCCACACATTGGTTATGTAACAGCAGAAAATTATACAATTTTTTATAATCAAATGATTGAAGCTTTAGAGGCATGTGTGGACGGTAAACCTATTCGTGTAATTCAATAAAAATGGATCTACCAGTTGTAAATCATAAAGATTATTTTGCAAAAATTGGCGATGATCATAAATTTCCAATTAATAAATTTGGTGAACTTGCAAATTATTTGATAAAAAAAAAGATAGTAAAAAAATTTCATAATCCATATCCATGTTCTGAAGAAACTTTAAAAAGAGCACATTCAGAAAAGTATATTAAAGATATTAAAGATAAAACTTTAGATCAAAACTCAATTAAAAAGATTGGTTTTCCGTTAGTCGACAGTGTAGTTCAAAGATCTTTAATAGCAACAGGTGGAACCGTTTTAGCATCTAAACTCGCAATTAACTATGGCTTAGCTTGCAATACTGCGGGAGGAAGTCATCATGCAAATTTTGATGGAGGAGCGGGCTATTGTGTATTTAATGATGTTGCAGTTGCGGCACAATATTTATTAGATAGAGGATTAGCCGGAAAGATATTAATTGTTGATCTAGATGTACATCAAGGAAATGGTAATGCAGATATATTTAAAGATAATAGAAATGTTTTTACTTTTAGCATGCATTCAAAAACAAATTATCCAGCTAAAAAATCTATTAGTGATCTAGACATTGAACTTGATGACAATATGGAGGATACACAATATATCAAGATACTTAAGTTTTATTTAAATCAACTTAATCAAGAAAACTTTGATTATGTTTTTTATATAGCTGGTGTTGATATACATTTTAACGATCGTTTAGGTAAATTAAATATTTCAGACGAGGGAATAAGAAAAAGAGACGAAATTGTAACAGAAAATTTTTTTTCTAAAGGTATTCCTCTTTGTGGTGTTTTAGGTGGCGGATATAATAAAGATTTTGAAAAACTTGTTGAATTACACTCTATTTTGCACCAATCATGTGCTAAATTAATATAATTAATGAACAAAAAAAATCCAAACCTTTCAGCTGAACAAAAGTTAATAATGTTTGAAGATGGAACTGAACCACCAGGCACAAGTGAATTGAATAATGAAAAACGTGAAGGAAGTTATCATTGTGCAAACTGTGGAGTAAAATTATTTGAGTCTAAATCAAAATATGAAAGTGGATCAGGCTGGCCATCTTTTTTTCAAGCATTACCAGAAGTTTTTGAAACTAAAACAGATCATTTATTAGGATATGCACGCACAGAATATCATTGCAAGAACTGTAATGCCCATCACGGTCATATTTTTGATGATGGCCCACAACCAACTGGTAGAAGATATTGTAATAATGGTGTTTGTTTAACTTTTAAACCTAAATAATTTTATTTAAGTAAATCTTGTAGCTTATTTTCTTTCTCTAAAGCTCTTATTTCATCGTAACCACCAATATGTTGATCATCAAAAAATATTTGTGGTATTGTTCTTTTTCCATTTGCTTTTTTAATCATCTCTTCCATTGCTCCATCTACTGTTGCAATATTAA
>MDTB01123533.1_pt1 | contig 19667 bp, 18 predicted proteins | sample 811161 | NCBI WGS metagenome assembly MDTB01 (sample SAMN05326650, study PRJNA326480) | marine metagenome | isolation source: seawater | place: Mediterranean Sea | collected 2009 | reverse complement strand
TCAATTAAACTTTTTTCTTTGTAATTCATCAACTAAAAATTTTTTCTGCATTCTTGTAATAAATATTACATTTCTTATCATTAGAAATATTAGTAGTCAATAAGTCTACCCTCTTTCTAAATAAATCAAGAGAAACATATGGGAAATCTGAACCAATTAAACATTTCTCATCTAGCTCATTAAAGCAAAATAAAATTTGAGAGTCAATGTAATCTGAATTATACTTAGTCAGAGTATATGAAAGATCAATATATACATCATCAAAATGTCTTGTAAACTGCGCAAATTCTGCTAATCTTACGTCGCCACCATGTAATAAAATTAATTTCAAATTTGGAAAGATATTCTTCATTTTTGAAATTGAAAAGATAGGATCTTCAGTTGGGTAATTAGTTTTAGTATGGTAATAAGTACAAATAAAAATAAACAGGTTATTCTCTATAGCAAAATTGAATAAGTCAGTATAGATATTTAAATCTGATAATTTTAAATTTGAAAATCTTGGGTGTATTTTAATCCCTTTAAATTTATATATTTCATGTAGCTTCTTTAAATTATCAAGATTATATCCATTAAAATATGGGATTGGATAAAAATTTGGACTATTATCATAGTTTTTTAAAAGTTCGTCTAAAGACTTGTCTGGAAGTAATGTAACAGCTGAGCCTGAAATATTATTTTTTTTTATCTGGCTATAATATTTTGACTTCAAACTTTGTGATTGAAGAAAATGTGAATTAGAATCAAAAATTTTTATCATTTACTCAAATTTTTTTGATATTTAATTATAGGTTCTGAGGATTTTTGAACAACTGGTCTATAAAAAAATTCTGTCTCAGGCTCAAAGAATCTAAGCTGTAATGTTATTTGTCCCTTTTCTATTGGATTCGATCTATGAATTAGATCTTGGTCAAATATTAATGCTTCACCAAATTTTATTTCAATTTTTGTTGATGTTTCATCTTCACAGTGACATTCTAATCCCCAATAATCATTTTTCTTTATAAAAGTTTTACCTGGATTTGTAATTATATCCAAAGATGCTCCTTCAAAATTAATTGGAAGCCAAACAACAATACCCTTTAATTCCTTTCCAAGGATAAAACCATCTTTATGTAAAGGGGCTTCAAACTTTCTGTTAGCCTCACAATCAATTCTAAGCTGAGGATAAGTCCACAGCATTGGATAATTTAAGAAGCTATTTAATTCAATTCCTAGATCATCACATGTTATTTTGCTTAATACGACACTTGAGTTTAGAATCTCAAAAGCTTTTTGTAAAACACTTCGGTCTGATATGTTGTTTAATGAAATTTTACCATCAATAAAGTTTAAGGGCAAGTCACCAAAAAAATTTGAATAATTATTTAACTCATTGATTAGATCATATATTATTTTTTTATTTATTTCAACTATTTTGTACATACAGTTTTATTTTTGTTCATCTAAAGGTATTAATTAAAGCCACTAATTTTGTAAGTTGTTAATTATTTTAAATATTCTGCTAACTCCTTTTCCATCAATTAAATTTTTACTTGGAAAAGAAAAGTTTTTAATTTTAAATTCATCAATTTCATTAATTGATTTTAAACCAATCCCAAAAATTGACCCATACTTTAGTGCATAGTTTGCTATATTCATCTCCAGGTTTGTTTGAGGTAATGCTATTGTAATTTTCTTTAAAAAAATTGACTCAAACATAGTGCCTCCACCATTAGTGATTATTACTTCTGATCTAGATAAAATTTTAGCAAAATTGATTGGGTTAGCTAATGTGTTGAATCTAGTGCTTTTAGAATTATTTGTAGGTCCACTAATTATTGTAACCTTAAAACCTTTGGAGTGAAGTATTGATGCAGCAGCTTCAGACTGAGATAGAATATCCCCTCCTCCGATACAAATCAAAGCAGTGTTTTCTTGAATTTTATTTTTTTTTAGTTTTAGAAATTCTCTTCTAAGAATTATGTATTTAAATCCAATGTATTTTTCATTGATTGCTTTAACATTATGATGAGCATAAACTACTATATTAATGTCTGGCACTTCACTTCCAAAACAATCTAATGTTATCAAAGTTTTTTTCTTTTCTCTTAATTTTTTAAATAGTTTATTTTTTTCATAATTATTGGAGTCAATTATAACCAAGTCTGCTTTAGTATTTTCTTGAGCTTTAGTTCCAATGAAATTATTTGCTTCTTTTGATGTGCCATAAATTGATACATTTAATTTTTTCTTAAGAAAATAGTAATATAATGCTAAAGATCTAGATAAATGACCAAAGCCTACGGAACTGTTTCCTTCACAATAAATTTGAACTGAGTAATCTTTCATTCTTTAATTAAATCCCAAGACAGTCTTTCTCCAATTTCTATGTCCTTTGAAGCATTCTTTCCAATTATATCATCAAGATATTTTGGATGTAGCCCCAAACCTGGTCTAACTGCTTTGATATTATCATTGGTGAAGATCTCCCCTTTTTTTATGTTTTTACATACATATAAAGAGCTTCGATTAGCAATACTTTGAGATGCACTTTTTGTTATTTTATAATTTACACTTCCTAAAGCTTGCTCAATATATCTTATATCATCAACCATTTTTTTAAATTCAGTTTCCTCTAAAGAAAAAAAGGAATCAACAGTATTTTGATTATCTAGAGCAAGATGTTTCTCAATTATAGCCCCACCTAATAAAGTATTTGCAATTGGTGCTACTGAGCCTAAAGTATGATCAGATAACCCACTAATAACATCAAATTTTCTGATTATATCGGGTATTGTAAGTAAATTTATCTCATTTACTGGTGTTGGATATGCACTGGTACATTTCAAAATACATATATTTTTCGATTTTAATTGTTTTAAAGTCTTTACAGCTAAATCCAAATCATCAAATTCTGATAATCCAGATGAAATTATTATGGGTTTTCCAGTTTTAGCAACTTTTTCTATTAAAGGTATATTGGTAATTTCCGGTGATGCTATTTTATATGCTCCAACATTAAGTTCCTCAAGAAAATCTACTGCAGTATCATCAAAGGGACTCGAAAAAAACTCTAGCCCTAACCTTTTAGCCTCATTAAATATTTTATCGTGCCATTCCCAAGGGGTATGAGCAGCATCATATAAATTCCATAAGGTTTTATAACTAGCCCATGGTGAATCTTTGGAGATTAAGAAATCTCTTTTATAACTATTTATAGTTATTGTGTCAGCTGTGTAAGTTTGGATTTTAATAGCGTTAGCTCCAGATCTTTTAGCTGCTCTAACAATTTCAATTGCCTCATATAAACTACCATTGTGATTAGCGGACATTTCAGCGACTATGAATGTTGGATGGTTGTCTCCAATTAAAGTATTTCCGATTTTAAATTCCATCTAAAATATTATGAATTAATTATTTTCTTTCAATTTTTTATTCCCTAGATACAATACTTTAGCTAATTCTAAATCTTCATGATTATCTACATCTATTGCTCTAGTTTTATCCATTAGTATGGATATATATTTACTTTTTATAAAAAAGTCGTTATCCTCAATATGCCTAGAACTGAAAATATTAAAAGGTCCTGATTCATAAAAAGTAGTCTCAATATCTTGTGACCTAATTTGTAAGGAATTCTTATCCTTTGGTTCTATTACTCCATTATTATCCCTGTAAAGTGCCCACTCAACAGGAACTGAAAATGGACTTACAACTACCAAAGGGTGAACAGAATTAAACTTTTTAAATTTGTTATATCCGTTTATTAAATCAACCTCATTGAGTAATGGCGCAACAGGCATTATACAAAAAATATCATCGAAATATTTACCTCTATTTTTATATTGTTCAAAAACCCATTTAATAACTGGGAATATACCTGTGTAATCATCAGCAAGCTCACTATCTCTCATAAATTTTACTTTAAATCCTAACTTTTCAACTACTTCTTTTATCTCTTCTGAGTCAGTTGAAACATGAATCTCATCAAACAAGCAAGATTTTTTTGCTGCATTCAATGCATAATAAATCATTGGTTTTCCAAAAAAATCTATTATATTTTTGTTCTTTATTCTTTTACTTCCAGATCTTGCTGGTATTATTGCTAGTCTCATTTCTTAATTTAATCTCTGAAATCCAGAATGACATACAGGGCCATCCAATAATTCACTAATATTCAATTTTTCTGACTCACACTTTTTTAAAATTTTAAATACTTCATCTAGACAGTCAAAGTATAAATTTATCAAGTCATCTGTATGATCAATACATGCATAAAAATTTGTGCTTGCTAAAAAGCCTTTTTTGAGCATTTCTTGGGTGACAAAAGTTTTATACTTTAGTGAGTCTGAGTAATTGAAAGTATAATTAGTAATAGGGGGTAAACCATTAATTGTTATATCCAAGTTATTTGATTTGGCTAGAGTATCCCATCCTTTTTGCATTTTTAAGCCAATTTCAGTTATTAGCTCCCAAGACTTTATTTTTTCCATTACTTTTAGCGAAGCCAAAGCAGCAGATGGTCCTATTCTCTCTGTCCAGAATGTACTACTGATGAATGTTTTTTGTGCTGATTCCATTACTTCTTTTTTACCAACAACAGCAGTAATTGCATATCCATTTCCTAAAGTCTTTCCATACATAGCCATATCAGGCTCAACATTATATTGTTTATATGCACCTCCAAAAGTAACTCTAAATCCTGACGAACACTCATCAAAGATCAACACTATATTTTTTTTTGTAGCTAATTCACGTACTTTTTCTAAAAAATCATCCTCTGGCCCAAAATTTCTAACAACCTCCATCTTAATTACGCCAATATTATTTTCTTCTACGATAGATAAAAGTTCTTCATAATTATTGTAATGAAATGGGAAAACTGAATTTTTTAATTTTTTTGGAACACCTAGCGGATTTAGACCATCCAATAAATGATCTGATAAAATATCATCTTCAGTATGATTAGCTGATAAATACCAATCATGCCAACCGTGGTAACCGCAAATCGCAATATTATCTTTTCCTGTAGCAGCTCTTGCAATTCTTATTGCAATTGCATTTGCTTCACCTCCAGATCTTGCAAAGCGCACCATATCTGCCCATGGATTTAATTCAATCAACTTTTCAGCTAAATAAACTTCTTCAGGGCAGTTTAATGTACTCATATTTCCGTTTTTAACAGTTTTTAAAACAGCTTTATCAACTTCTTCATGTCCATATCCAAGGGTATTGGTTCCAATACCCATTATACACATATCATTATACTCTTTTCCATTCAAGTCCCATACTTTACATCCTTTTGCTTTAGAATAATAAGATGGCCAATTTTCAGGCAAAAACATTTCAGGTCTTTTGGAAAGAAGCATTGTTCCTCCAGGAATCAATTTTTTTGCTTTTTTATATAAATTTTGTCCTTGTCTCATGATGTTGTTTTATATGTAAATTTATGTCAAATATTATTTATAGATCACCAGTTAGATGGATGCAAAAGTTCTTTTTCAAGAACATTTATTTTATCAATTTTTATTGATGGTATTGACATTCTTGTCTTTAATATAGAGATATTTTTTTTCAGTTGATAATAGTCATCTACTCCAAAAATAACCTTATCAATATATGTTTTTTCAAGTACATATTTTAAGGCAAGATTATTAATGCTAATTCCTGATTTTAATGATAATTTTTTGAGCTCATTTATATATTTTTTTAGAGGCTCTAATTTTTTTGGTATAAAAGGATAGGGTTTAAAAAACAGACCCTGCAAAAAAATTGATCTTCCTTGAATTTTTAATCCGTAAGATTTAGCATATTTAATGATTGACTCTCTTTTATTTGAGTTATCAAGAAGATTAAAAGGTATTTGAATAAAATCGAAAAGTTTATTTTCTGCTACCTCTTTAATTTCATCATTTGTATATAGAGAAGCTCCAATCTTTTTTATTAATCCAGATTGTTTTGCATCTAAGATATAAGTATAAAGTTTTTTGTTTTTTTTAAATAATTCGTAGTTATGAATCATATAACCTTCGAATTCACTAATGTTAAGTCTATTGATATTTAATAAAATATTTTTAGAATAATCGAAGTCTTCAATTTTAGAAGATACTTTAGAAAAAATATTAAATTTTTTATCAGGATTTTTCTCATGAAATTCTCCTATAATATTAATTGAATCTCCATAAATTTCAGCAGTATCAATATCTCTAACTCCATTATTGTAGGAGTAATTTAAAATTTTGAAAACCTCTTCTTTATTAATTTTTCCTTTTTTATTATTTATTCCATAATCCATACCAAATTGGGCAGTCCCTAAAATAATTTTACTTATATCTTTTTTAATATGCATTCTAAGATCATCATTATCAATAGTGTGAAGCTTTTCAGGAGAATCATTCAAATTATATCTTATAAACCCTATTTTATCATAAAGTTTAATTGCAGTTTTGTTTGATTTATTTACTCCAAGCGTAATACTATCAATATTCAGATTATTGAAACAATAATGAATTATTTTCTTTGATGCTTCGAATGCATAACCCTTTCCCCATTCTGTTTTATCTCCAATCATAATTCCATATTCGGCAGATTTATTTTCTTTATCAATTGGATCAATCTTAATATTTCCAATATGTTTATTTGTTTCTTTAACTATTATAGCCCAGAATAGAATTTTTTTTCTCTCCTGATTTAATAAAAAACTTTTCAACTTTTCAAGAGAATAATCCCCTCCTGAGTTCATATATTTTATTACCAATGGGTCATTCATCCAATCAACATAATGTTTAGATAAATGTTTCATCCCTATTGGCTCAAATATTAGTCTTTTAGATTTTAACTCCACCATATTTTATTTTTACCCAATTAGTTTTAGTAATTTTTCAATGATATAGTCTTGCTCATCATCTTTTAAACTATAATAAAGTGGGAGTGTCAAACACATATCATAAAAATTTAATGAGTTAGTTAGATTTTGCGAGCTATATCCTAATTTTTTATAAAACGGATGATGGGTTACAGGGATATAGTGTACTTGTGTTATTATTCCAAACTCTCTTAGTTTTATCATCAATTCTGCTCTACTCATCTTAATTTTTTTAAAATTAATCTTAACAACATACAAATGATGCGAACTGTTTGCTCTAAATTCATTTTGAATAGTATTTAGATATTTCATTTCATAGAAAGACTTATCATACCTTTTTACAAGATCATTTCTCCTATTAATAAATAAGTTTAGTTTTTTAAGTTGAGACTTTCCTAGAGCAGATTGAAAATCAGTAATTCTATAGTTATATCCTAGCTCTTGCATTTCATAATACCAAGGGTTTGATAATCCATTTGATTTACTTTGTTTTATATTGATAAAACTGTCGTCTAATTTATTAATTCCATGACTCCTTAATCTTATTAGTTTTTTATATATTTTTTCATCATTTGTTGTTATCATACCCCCTTCACCTGCAGCAATTGACTTTACTGGATGAAAAGAGAACCCTGTCATGGCAGAGTACTTGCATGATCCAACCTTTGTACCATCAGAGTATCTTGCTCCCAAGGCATGAGCTGCATCTTCAATTATTGAAATATTATATTTTTTTGCAATAGAAGATATTGACTCCATGTCACATGGTACTCCACCATAATGAACAGGTATAATAGCCTTTATATCTGAATTATTATTTAAAGTCTCTTCTAGTTTTTCTGGACAAATATTAATTGTATCACTATCTATGTCTGTAAAAACAGGTTTCGCCCCACAATATATAACACTGTTCGACGAAGCTACAAATGTTATAGGAGAGGTAATAACCTTATCTCCCTTCTTAATTCCTAAAGCAATATTCGCAAGATGAAGGCCTGCAGTCCATGAAGACATAGCAACAGCATACTTAGCCCCAACATATTTAGCCACTTCCCTTTCAAAGGAATCAACTTCATCTCCCTGAGTTAAATTTTTATATTTTAAAACTTCTACTACTGATTTGATATCATCTTCATCAATATAATGCTTGCCGTATGGTATGTGTTTTGACATTTTTTATAGATTTTGTAGACTTACTAGCTTACTAAATTTGGAATTAGAATCAGATTTTAATTTTTGGTACTTACCTCTTTCAATTATATTTCCGTCTTCAATTAAATATATTTGATCTACTTTTTTGATAGTTGACAATCTGTGTGCGATAATAATTACTGTAATCTTACCGCTAAGAAAATCTATACTCTCTTGAATACTTTTTTCAGACTCTGAGTCTAATGCACTGGTTGCTTCATCCAGAATTAGTAAATTAGGTTTTCTATATAATTCTCTTGCAATAAATATTCTTTGCCTTTGTCCGCCAGAGAGTAATATTCCTCTATCTCCAACTAGGGTGTTAAATCCATCAGGTAGTGACTCAATAAAACTTAAAATATTGGCATGAGCTGCAGCCTCTTTAATTTTTGAAAGACAATCTTTACTTGAGTTAATATCCCCGGACCACATTGAAATATTATTAGCTATTGTGTCATCAAAAATTATAGTGTCCTGAGAGACATAGCCTATCTGTCTCCTCCAACTTGATTTATCAATACTGTCTGCTTGAATCCCGTCAATAGATATTTCTCCACCATACCCTTCATTTATAAGTGTAATTAAATCAACCAATGTTGTTTTTCCTGAACCAGACCTTCCGACTAATGCAACAGAACTTTTACTAGGTATCTCTAAAGAAACGTCTTTCAATACATTTTGAATTGAATCCTCGTAACTAAAAGTGACATTTTTAAATTTTATAGATTTATTAAACTGAATTATTTTGTTTGATCCATTATTTGATTGATTAACCTTTTGATTTAGAAATTCACTATGAACTAGTTCCATACTCCCAATATATACATATGTGGCTTGGAATGAGCTTTGCACTGCTAATGTTGAATTTAAAGCTCTATAAAAAAGTGCTATTGACACTAATATCGGCTCTAACCTTAATCCAAAAACAAAAATCTGAAAGAAAACTATAACCATAATAAAAACAACAGCGATAGGTTCTCGCACCGACTGAGTAAAAGCTGAGGCTATTCCAGCTTTAATTTGAGCAATTGTTAAAACTGAAATTGATTTTTCAACATTTTTTTTCAAAATATTGATTTGATTTGTTGATACTAAATATTTATATCCATGCAATGACTGGATTAGCCATTTAGTTAAAAAACCATTCTCTTTTGCAAGTATTCTTGATAATGATTGAACATATTTATTCATCTTTAAAAACAAAAGAAGAAGAATAACCCCAAGGACTAAAGCCATTATACCAAAGCTAGTTGCCATTAAAAATCCAAGGGAAATCAGAATGATTGTATTTATCATGTAAGACACTAAAAGTGTTAGTTGCTTAAAGGCTTCAAGTGATCTTGTAGGTTGTTCATTAATTATATTTAATAAGTCTCCTGTATTTTTAGATGAATAATAACTATACTTCATGCCTGAATAAAGTTTAAATAATTTAATTTTTAGCTCTTTTAATAACTCTCCGCTTAAATATGCATTATAACCCAGTGCTAAAAATGTCATAACTCCTTTGATTAAGAATGAAGTTGAAATTAAAATTAAAATTGATGGTATACTATCTGATAATCCTAAAAACCCAATAAATTCATATAAGAGTTTACTTATACCGGATTCATCAATTGCTTGATATGATGAACTATCAATGGATTGAAGAAGTGGCAACAACATTAAAATTCCAATACCTTCAAAAAGTGATGCTAAAATTGAAAGAGTAAAAATTAAATACATTTTCTTACCTAGGTATAGTTCAAAAATTTTAACGTATTTAAATATGTCTTTAATTGGTTTAAACATTTCTAAAGTTTCAAATATTATAAATTATCATTTAGAGTCTTTTTGTTACAAACTCTTTATCAAGACACCCTTTGATATCATATATAACTGAGCTGCTATCAGTCAAAATTTTATTTATTTCAACATTTTGAAAACAATTATGAGCAACTGCTAGAATGACTGCATTATATTTTGTATTTGGTATTTCATCTAAAACCTTTAAATTATAATCATTATAAAATGAGGTTCTACTTACCCAAGGATCATAAATATGAACGTTTAAAAAATTATCTTCTAGTTTTTTTAACCAAATCAACAACTTTTGTATTTCTGTAATCTGGACAGTTTTCTTTAAATGTTGCACCCAGTACTAAAACTTTTAATTCATTCAAGTTATCATTATCTTTTTTTAATAAGTTAATTACTTCACCCGCTACAAAAGCCCCCATAGAATCATTAAGCTCTCTTCCTGAAAGAATAATTTCAGGTCTATAACCCATTTCTATGGATTTATCAGCTAAATAGTGAGGATCAACTCCAATGCAATGACCTCCAACAAGGCCTGGTTTAAAATTTAAAAAATTCCATTTTGAAGATGCTGCTCTTAATACATCATTTGTATCAATATCCATTTTACTAAAGATTTTTGCAAGCTCATTTACAAATGCAATATTAATATCCCGTTGAGCATTCTCAATAACTTTTGCTGCCTCTGCAACTTTAATTGAAGGTGCTTTGTACGTGCCTGCTTTTATTACAGAAGAATATAGTTCATCTACTTGATCTGCAATTCTAGGTAACGACCCAGAGGTAATTTTAATTATTTTTTCAATTGTATGCTTTTTATCGCCAGGATTTATCCTTTCAGGTGAATATCCACAATAAAATTCCTTATTAAACTTTAACCCACTTATTTTCTCTAAAATTGGTATACATTTTTCCTCAGTACAGCCAGGATAAACAGTACTTTCATATATAACAATATCACCTTTTGAGATAAAGTTTCCAACTGATTCTGTTGCATCAAGAATCATAGATAAATCTGGAGTTTTATCATGATTGATTGGGGTTGGAACAGTAACTATATAAATGTTGCAATCTGAGATAGACTTTATGTCATTAGATACTGTTAAGTTATTATTCAATACATTTTTTAGTTTATTAGACTTTATTTCAAGAGTCTCATCTTTATAATTATTTATAGAATCAGTTCTTTTTGGGTTGACATCATATCCTATGACTTCATATTTAGAAGCAAATAATACTGCTACTGGCAGTCCAACATAACCAAGGCCTATTACGGCAATTTTTTTATTTCTCATGATTTACCAATAAAAAAAGTTTTAAATCCAATCGACTCCAGATTTTCTTTATCTAGAATATTTCTTCCGTCAAATATGCATTTTGGATATTTCATAATTTTAAATATTTTTTTCCAATCATATTCAATGAATTCATCCCATTCTGTACATACAGCAATAACACTTGAGTTACCAATCGTATCATATGGATTATAAAACACTTTAACTCTTGACATAATTAGTTCAATTTCTTTTTCTGAAACATTAGTTTCTTTCAAAACATTAACAATATCTTTTCTAATTATATACTCTGTAACCTTAGGGTCATAGATATGCAATGTTATATTATTTTTTAATAATTTATTTGCTAAATATATTGAGGCAGACTCTCTAGAATCGTTTGTGTCTTTTTTGAAGGCCCAGCCTAAAATTGTTGTAATTGGATTCATTTCTTTTAAGTCTAAGGAATTTATAATAGCCTCTCCAATTCGTTCTGTTTGATAGTTATTAATCTTTACAACTGCTTCCCAATAATCTGCAACTTCATTTAAACCATAGTGTCTGGAAATATATACTAAGTTTAAAATATCTTTTTTGAAACAACTTCCACCAAAACCTACTGAGGCTTTAAGAAAGCTTGGACCAATTCTTGAATCCATGCCTGTGGCATTAGAAACCTCATCGATATCTGCACCAGTTTTTTCACAAATAGCAGAAACACTATTGATAGAAGATATTCTTTGAGCTAACATTGCATTAGAAACTAATTTTGTTAATTCTGAAGACCATATATTAGTAGTTAAGATTCTATCACTTGGTATCCAACTCTTATATATGTCGACTAATTTATCAATTGCAGCTTTACCTGATTTTGTATCGTCACTACCTATTAAGACTCTATCTGATTTAAATAAATCATTAATAGCAGTTCCTTCAGCCAAAAACTCTGGATTAGAAAGAACTTCAAAATTGATATCTTTTGTTTTATATGTATCTAGAATCTCTTTAATTTTTTCTGCTGTTCTAACTGGTAAAGTGGATTTTTCAATTATGATTTTATCAGAATTTGATACTTTTGCTATTTGTTTTGCACACTTTTCTACATATTTTAAGTCAGCTGCATACCCTTTTCCTTCTCCTTCTTTTTTTGTTGGAGTGTTTACTGCCATAAAAATCATTTCAGATTTTTCAATTTCCTTATTTATTTCAGTTGAAAAAAATAGGTTTATTCCTCGCACTTGACGAATAATTTTTTTAAGACCTGGCTCATAAACAGGTAATTTATTTAAATCTCCATTCCATAAGTCTATTTTATTTTTATCAATATCAACAACAGTAATTTTTAAACTAGGACATTTTAAAGCAATACCAGCCATTGTTGGACCTCCAACAAAGCCAGCACCAATACAACATATATTTTTAATTTTCATTCTTTTTATTTAAGATCCATGAAGATGATTGAACTTTGTCTCCAAGACCATCAATCATTTTGATACCAAGGTTTTGACAAATATCTGATTCAGGTATTGATGAATTATCTTGATCCCCCCCATTTGCAAAGTAGAGTATGTATTCTGCAGAAAATTGATTTGAAATTTTCTCAATTGTTTTTATAACAGTCTTATCTTTATCAATAGATAAAAATACTTTATCTACCGACTTTATATTCTCTACAATTAGTTTCCTTTCTTCCTGAAGCATAAATTCTTTAGACCCTTTTAATTGTCTTTGCAAATCATTATTAACAATTACAAATAGTTTATCACCTTTTAACTTTGCCATATTAAAGTACTCGATATGACCTTTATGAATTGGGTTAAAATATCCGGAAACAATAACTACTTTTTTTTTCATTTTATTCTATTATAGTCATCCTCTATTCTTACAATATCATCTTCACCAAAATATATACCAGTTTGTATCTCTATAAATACAAGTTTGTTTTCCCCAGTATTTTCAACTCTATGTTTCACCCCAACTCCGATCTCTATAACATCTCCTGGTTTAATTTTTTTTGACTTTCCGTTAATTGTTATATTTCCAAAACCATTAATTATTTTCCATGTTTCACTCCGTTTGTTGTGATATTGGTAGGAGAGTCTGCTTTTTGGTTTGACTATGATCTTTTTAATCTTACATAGTTCATCTTCATATAAAATGAAATATTTACCCCAAGGTCTACTATCGGTATCTTTATAATTATTTTTCATGGTATAATACTATATGTTCTTTATCTGAGAGAAACTTTGAAGCTAAATAAAAACTCACTTTTCTTTTAATTAAGTTTTCTATCTTATTCTCTAGTTGGTTTATGTATTTAAAGTTTAAATTTTCACCAATTAAAATAATTTCAATATTACCACTATCTATTCCTTTTGCATAATCTCCAATTAATATAATCTGGTTGACATTCCCCATTCTATCAATAACTGTAGAAACAATATCCTCAAGACCAAGATGTTTATATACAACTTTTTTTAGTGTCTCATAAAGAGGGTGTTTAGAATTTACTTCATATTCTATTTTATTATCTTTTTTAATTTTATTAATATATCCTGCATCAAAAAGATGGTTTAACTCTTTACGAATTGAATTTGTAGATTCACCCATTTCATTTGCAAGACCATTTAGGTAACCTCTATTGGCCTGAGATATAAAAAACTTTATTAAAAGCCTAAGTCTTGTTTTAGAGGTAATTAATTCGTTTAACATAATATAATTTAAATCAAGTAACAAAAGTACTTAAAATATGTTAACTATGCAAAATGATATTTATACTGGTTAATTACAGTAAAATTTGCAGAAATTTTTTATTAATGAAAGTATCTTTCTTAACTTAAGTTCAAATTATCTAAATGGACTTAATAGTTAGCATAGGAACGCTAATAGCATCATTTATATTCATATTAATTAGTCAAAAATATTTTTTAAAAAAAAATATAGTTGATAAAGTAAATGAAAGATCATCTCATAATATAGTTGCAACAAGGTCAGGGGGGATAGGAGTTTTTCTTACTCTTTTTTTAATTTCTGTTTATAATTATTTTATGGGTATTCAAATATTTGATTATTCCCTCGTAATTCCTTTGAGTATATTGCTAATAGTTGGTCTTTATGATGATTTATATAATGTCGACTTTAAGCTAAAGTTTTTATTCCAAATAATTACAGCTAAAATTTTAATTGATAATGGTTTAATTATTGACAATTTTCATGGTATTCTTGGTATTTATGAACTTAATAGAACTTTTGCCCAAATATTCTCAATTTTTGTAATTACCGCGATCATTAACTCAATAAATTTTATTGATGGGATTGATGGGCTTGCAGTTTTAATTGTTTCATCGTTTATAATACTCTTTGAATTCTTTGCTGTAGATCAAACACCATATTATGTTCTTTCTATTATAATTTTAATCTCTTTTATACCATTCCTATATTTTAATATGATTTCAAAAAGCAAAGTTTTTTTAGGAGATTCAGGATCCTTATTGCTTGGTGGATTAGTTAGTATATATGTTTTACACATACTCTCAAATGATTATTTAATTAAAACTGAATATGATGTAAATAAGGTATTATTTGTAATTTCAATACTAGCTTATCCTATTATTGATATAATTAGGGTATTCTTTCTAAGAATATTTAATGGGAAATCCCCATTTGTTGCCGATAAGAATCATATACATCATATGCTGCTAAATAGATGTAAAAGTCATCGAATTACAACTTTTTTGATACTTTTTTTATCTTTAACAATTACATTTTTGGTTCAAATTATTTTTTAAATAATTTTACATTATAAATTCACCAAAATGTCGAACTCTATGAAAAAGATGCTATTTATATTATTAATTTTAGTTGTATCCTGCACAGAGCCTAATGATTGTCCTGAACTTATTTTTGATTCTTTAACTAAGTCAACCTACCTTTCAAATAAAGAACCATATACAGGTAGATGTTTATTTACTTTCGAAGATCAATCAACAAATATTAGACAATATTTAAACGGTAAAGATTATGGTAAATGGATTTTTTATTATCCAAATGGTGAGATTGAAACTAAAGGTAGATTTAATAAAAATGGAGATAGAGTTGGTAAATGGAAATATTATTATGAGTCTGGAGAATTAAAGCAATTATCAAGATACTCAAAAGATGGGGATAGAGTTGGTAAATGGATTATGTATAATCAAGATGGCGAAGAGATAGAAAGTGTAAATTATTAATTTATAAACATAAACTAATATATACATCAGAGCTCTTGATCCTTGATCTATTTCCTATATAATTTTTTTCAGAAGATGACTTTAAATACCTACAACCATTCAAGTTATCCTCGTATTTAATTAGCATTAATCCTTTGAAAAATTCAGCTCTACCATCTTCAGTGCTAAAATCATAGATTACTTTATCAAAATACTCAATAGCTTGATCAAATAAATCTAGATTATAATAAGCAATTGCAGCGTTCTCGTAAAAAACATGCTGATAGTTATTTAATTTTATTGCAGCCTCATAAAGATCAACCGCATTTTTGAAATTCCCATCTGAAAATTCTTGATCTGCCCTCTCGGATAAAACTATTGAATTTAAGTACCTAGTTGACCCAATTTCAACGAAGTTCTGAATATTGTCGATCCTTTTATCAACTTGAACAGGAAACGTTAACTTAAAATCTGAAATAACATTTAAAAGTCTTCTATCTGGTTTATTATTTATTTGATTCCTGTAAATAATATAATCTATCCAATTTGCAGAATTATTATATTTTTTAATTCTCATAAAGGCATTATCTAATTCTATTGAGTCTTTTAAATCTGCTAATATTTTAAAGTATATACTTCGATGGGTATTGTTATTAGGCAGTCCATTGAAAGCATCTTTTGCATAAAACAAAGCGCTATCTAGTTGTTGTTCTTGATAATAGTGTCTAGCCAACATAGCTTCGGGGGCTTTAATGTAGGGGTTAGCTTTAATTGCACTGTTTAACATCTTCATAATATCAGAAATACTGTCATTACCATACCTGTATCTTGCCAAAAGATATTTAATTGGTAAAGCTGTCAAAGATATATTTGGAAAATCTTCGTCAATCTTATTAAGGTATACTTCGGAACTATAGTAATCAGTGCCTTCGTTGAAATCATAAAGTAATATTGTTTGATAATGTGAAGATTGAGCTAGTTTAAAGGATATAACAGATGAAAATATTAAAAGAAAAAAACTTACTATGAGGAATAATTTACTTTTCATTTAACATAAAGATTTTATTAAAATTATAAAAAGCCGCAATTGTAAAAATGAAATAAATAAAATTAATTGCTCGGTCTATTGGGAAGTTAATTAGAGAATCTACAATAAAAACAGTAAATATTAGTAGGATGAAAAAATTTAAGTCAAACTTAAAAGAATTAATTAAGCCTTTTAGGATAAATATTACAGGGTAAAAGACAAAAAACAAGTACAACAATCCACCAAGAATTCCAATTTCAGCAGCTAATTGTAAAAAATCATTATGCACAAAATACGGAATTCTATAGTTTTGAATAATATCTTTATTTAACTCTATTGATTTAATTTTCCAATTTCCAATTCCAATACCCAGAATCGGATTATTTTTAATACTAGAAATTGCTGCAAGAGAAAAATTGACTCTTTCGTTAACAGAGTCATCAGATTGAGGGTTTGCAACAGTTGCAAATCTCTCAGAAATTAAATTTGTTATATTCTTGTCGTTTATGAGGTTATAAGATAAAAAGCTAAAGCATAAGCAAATAGTTAAGTATATTGATCTTATATAGTTTTTCTTTTTGTTAGATAAAACAAGATTTAAGCCAATAATTATAAATATAAGAACAGCAGCTAAAATTGAACCTCTACTCATCAATAAAAAAATTGATAAAAAAGAAGAAGATATAAAAATAGCTGCAATGATATTCAAATATTTATTCTTTGAGGTGTAAAGAATATAAATAGGAATAATACATTTAGAAAGTATTGAAAAAGAAGAAATATTTATATTTCCCGCAAAACCTCTAAAATCATTTGATCTCTCTAAAAAGTTTCCATTTATTATAACATAATCAAATATCATTAAATTAATAAATAAAGATTCAATAAGGATTGCTGCCATTGAAAGAGCTAAGAAAAAATTTAAATAGGTTTTATTTATTATGATACTTAAAAAGAGTATTATAAAAAAAGAAAAGAAAAAAATTATATATCTACTTAAAGTAAAAAGACTTTCCACTTTGTTTTCAGCTACTATTATTGAAAGTATAGCGATAAAGATTATTCCACAATATGATAGTAAATGATAGTTTTGTCTTATTTTATCATAAACATCTACACCCTTATATTCTTTGTACAAATATATGAACGAGACTATGTTTAAAACTGAAATAACGAAAACTTGATTAACAATTCTATCATAGGAGTGAACAAAAGTTAATATAGTTTGAGGAATTGTATAAACAAAGAAATATAATGTTAGCAAAATGTAAGGAATATATTTCTTCATCCAATTAAAAATACAAAAAAACCCCCCAATAATGGGGGGTTTAATTATTTTATGTTAAGATTAATTAAATGTTTATTAACCTAACCATGATACTCTATTGAAAGTAGTTGCAGTAGCAGCAGTATTAGATGTTCCTGAGACTGAATTTTCAGGAGATCTAACATCTGTTCTGTTGTCGTCTGTAGCACCATATACCTTAGAGTCCCAAGTGTTACCATTTGCACTTCTATATGCAGTAGTTAACTCTGTAAGAGAAGCAGTACCTGATTCATCTACAACAGCTGCAACAGCATCTAGCTCTACACCTGCAGTATTAGATTCAATTGAGATTATAAGACCTGCAGCAGTAGTTGTACCTACAGTTGAGTTATCTCCTGTAGCTTTTGTAGCACCAATCACATAATCAATGTTAGATGATGTACCTGAGTTTACAGTAGTAGAATTTAATACATCTGTTACCGATAAACCAACAGCTAAACCAGAACCACCAGAGTCTGTTTGTCTTGCGTATACGTTAATGAAACCAGTACCTCTACCAGTAAGAGTTGCTAATGCACTTGAAGATGCAGTTCCTCCATCACCATATTTTAATGCCCAAGCATTTAAAATTACACCCTCAATTTGAGCTAAAGAAGTAGCAGTACCACCATAACCAGCAGTTGAAACTGAAACTGAGTTACTTCCTACTGAGAAAGTAAATAAATCCGCTGGATCTGTACTAAAGATTGGGATTCCTCCACCAGTACCAGCAGTATCTGTTGAAGCAGCAGCCATAGCAGCATCTGTTGAATATCTTTCACCTGTTGCAGTAGCTTGATCATCGTTTCCTGAATAATCTTGCATAGAAACCTGAAGTGAAGCAGCACCATCATCATTAGCAGTAAGAGTAAATCCTAATGCAGTTGCTCTATCTGTATTTGCAGCAACCGTAATAGCAGCAGCATCAACAGCGTTGTTTCCAGTCATTACTAAACCTGTAGCAGGAGATGCTGGAATAGTAATTCCTCCTTTATCTAGGATAAGTTTACCACTAGCAGCAGAGAATACAAATGCTCTTTTAGCTTTTGTAGCATCTGTACCTGAAGTTGCGTTAGATGTAGCAGCAGCTGTCATCTTAAGAACAGTAGCCTCATTAGTAGTTGAACCATCACCAGCATCAGCTATATTTAATGATGTAGTTGTAGTACCAGTAGTTTCAGTATCAGTTTCTGTTTGTACAGTATCAAACGTAACAAACGCAACTGAATTTGAAGTTGCAGCAATGTGCGTTAAGTATGTTTTTAAAGTATCCATACCTGAAGTACCGTCATCAAATGATCCTAAATCTGTAGATAAACCATCAGCTCTATCAGTTTCACCATCAGAAGTATTAGAAGCTGAAACAGCAACTAATGCATTACCCCAAATAGTTACACCACCTGCGGAAGCAGTAGTTTCAGCACCATCATCAGCAAGACCAGTAAAGTCTAATTCAGCTAATGCAGTGTTTCCTGTAATAGTTAAAGTATCAACATCATCACCAGTAGAGTGAAGTTTAGTTAATCCAGTGTTATTAGTAGCACTAAAAGTAACAGACTTTTGAGCAGTTGCATCAGTATCTGTTAAGTTAGATGTGTGATTAAAATCAGCAACAGATAAATTAGTAGTACCAGTTAAAGAAATATTACCAATTTTAGAACCTGAAGCTACTGTTAAAGTAGTTAAGTCCGTTGCACCAGTAATAGTTAGATCATGCATAGTTGCATCAATTGAAAGTGTTACAAGATCAGTACCATCAACGTAAAGGTCTAATAAATTACCTGTCACAGTTAATGATTCTAAGTCAGTAAAGTCAATTGTACCATCATCAAGATCTTCAGTATATGTACTAGAATAACCAGCCGCAGCTATTGTCGCTTGAGCAGCAGTTAAAGCTGTATCTGAATCGTACGCAAAATCTAAAGTTGCAGTTACTAAGTCACTTGAACCCGCCATATCTACGTTAACACCATCAACAACAGTTAATGTTTCAACACCAGAATCTATATCTATAGTT
>MDTB01119000.1_pt1 | contig 19667 bp, 20 predicted proteins | sample 811161 | NCBI WGS metagenome assembly MDTB01 (sample SAMN05326650, study PRJNA326480) | marine metagenome | isolation source: seawater | place: Mediterranean Sea | collected 2009 | reverse complement strand
GGCGGATGCTAGAGGCCGGTGCATCTGAGGTATTGGGTATCGACCCCAGTATTTTATTTCACTGTCAGTTTTCCGCAATAAAGTGCTTACTTGGCCATCCAAAAGCCGCTTCCTTGCCAGTCACACTCGAAGAGTTTGATGCAGGACTTATGGATTTTGATACTGTATTTTCGATGGGCGTCCTTTACCACCGAAAGGACCCAATTAATCATCTCGAGCAACTAAAACGCTGGATCAAACCCGGCGGACAACTAATCTTGGAAACGCTAGTGGTGGATGGTGATGAATATACCTGTTTTGTACCGCCAGATCGCTATGCGCGAATGAATAACGTCTGGTTTTTGCCTTCAGTGCAAGCCCTCAAACACTGGCTTGGTCGTATTGGATTTGTTTCAATCGGATGCGTCGACATCTCTGTGACCACGCCCGAGGAGCAGCGGACAACGAAATGGATGCGATTTGAGTCCCTCAAGCATGCATTGGATCCGAATCATCAAGGTCATACTATCGAAGGCTTGCAGCGACCAATACGAGCGACTCTGCGTGCCGCCCTGCCAAAAGATTAACTCAATCTCGCGTTTCAAAACCAATGTATGCGACAATCGCGCGGTTTTGCAACGACGTCTCTGGAGTATCCTTAATGTTCCATCTCGACTTGGCACCTGCCGATCCGATTCTTGGCTTAACTGAAACCTTTAATGCAGACACACATCCCGACAAAATCAATCTAGGGGTTGGAGTATATCAAGATGCAAACGGTAGGACGCCGGTATTAGCTGCCGTGAAACAGGCAGAGACGCTTCTGTTGGAGACTGAGACTAGCAAGGGTTACCTACCAATACCGGGTGTACCTGAAATCGCAAGCTACACACAAGAGCTACTCTTCGGCGAACAGCATACGATCATCGAACAAGGGAGAGCAAAGACAGCGCAAACACCAGGCGGGACAGGCGCCCTTCGTGTTGCTGCAGACTTTTTGAAGCGCGCCAAGCCTAATGCCACCCTATGGCTTTCAGATCCTAGTTGGACTAACCACCACACCATCTTCCAGGCAGCCGGGTTCTCCGTCCAGAGTTATCGCTATTACGACAAAATATCCCAGGGATTAGACGTAGAGGGCCTTGTAGCTGATCTTGAAAGAACAAGCAGAGGCGATATCGTGATTTTACACGGCTGTTGTCATAACCCATCTGGGATCGATCTCAATAAAGAGGCTTGGGAAACTATTGCCAGTCAGGCAAAGGTTAAAGAATTAGTTTGTCTAGTTGATTTTGCTTATCAGGGCTTCGGGGAGGGCCTAGAGAAAGACCGTGAGGGACTACACGTTCTACTGGATGCAGGTCTGGCTGTTTTGGTAGCGAGCTCTTTCTCCAAGAACTTCGGTCTTTACAATGAGCGTGTCGGTGCAATTACGATCGTCGAAGAAACTGAAAATGATGCCGCCAATACTTTTAGTCACATTCAGGCTGCCATTCGTGCCATTTACTCAAGCCCGCCAGCACATGGTGGTAATGTCGTTGCAACCATCCTCGGTAATGCGTCGCTCAGAGACCTCTGGATTAAAGAGCTCGGTGAAATGCGCACGCGAATCAGCACGATGCGTCGAGCATTTGTTCAACAGATGGCAGTTCGTCAAAAAGCAGTGGACTTTGATTTCATCAACCATCAAAAAGGGATGTTCAGCTTCTCAGGTCTGACCCAAGAGCAAGTATTAAAACTGCGAGAAGATAACCACATTTATATTGTCGGCTCAGGCAGGATTAATGTTGCTGGAATTACACCATCAAACATTGAACCACTCTGTGACGCAATGGCTAGGGTTCTGTGATGCCTAAATACAATCTCTATGGACTTGGTAACGCACTTGTTGATACCGAATACCAAGTATCTCAGGATTTATTACTAGCTCTTGGTATCGAGAAAGGCATGATGACCCTAATCGATAGTGAGCAACTATCTGTACTCGAAGAAAAACTCCACAACCATGCAGAGCTAAAAAAACAAGCTTCAGGCGGGTCTGCAGCCAATTCATTGATCGCTGCTGCGAACTTTGGATCCAAAGTCTTTTACAGTTGCAAAGTCGCAAACGACGATCTAGGAGCGTTCTACCACAAGGATCTTGTCGAGTCAGGTGTCACAACCAACTTAGATAAAATTCGTGAATCAGGTACTACCGGGCGTTGTATAGTAATGGTGACCGACGACGCTGAACGCACCATGAATACTTTTCTCGGAATCACAGGCGATCTTGGCGCAAATGAGATTGACGAAAGCGCCCTTAAGTCATCTGAGATGCTCTACATCGAGGGGTATTTAGCAAGTTCAGAAAAAGCGCGAACGGCCGCTATCTACGCGCATCAATTTGCGAAGAAATCTGATATCAAGGTCGCCCTGACTTTCTCTGACCCCGCAATGGTGACCTATTTCAAGGACCAAGTATCGAACATAGTTGGAGATGGTGTAGATCTACTATTCTGTAACGAACAAGAGGCGATGATCTGGACTGGTAAGACGACGATTGAGGAAGCACTTTCTTCATTGCCGGATACGGCCACCCAATGGGTATGTACGCGTGGGAAAGATGGAGCATCTGTCTTTGATGGAAAAAGTCAGTTTGATTTACCTGGACGCGAAGTCACGCCTGTCGACACCAATGGTGCCGGGGATATGTTCGCAGGTGCCTTTTTATATGGGCTCTCAAACGGGTGGAACTTCGAACGGTCAGCATCGTTCGGTGTTTATGCTTCAAGTTACTTGATTACACAATACGGCCCACGTCTCGAAATCAACGATCATGCCCGATTGTTGGAGGAATTTAAGGCGATCTGATTGATCGCCTTAAATTATTACGGCTGGCTCCGGTTAAGAAACTTCCAGATCAGCGGCAGCGTAGCAGTCGCCAACATAATCTTGACCAAATCACCAAACAGAAAAGGGATCATTCCAAAAGTCATTGCCTTTTCGAATCCTACAAAATTCGCTAGCCAGATGAGACCGATTACATAAATAACTAAATTACCAGCAATCATGGCTATTGCCGTTCCCATCGCAGAACGATCGAGTCCACGCTCAGCCAACCAACCAGTAAGCGCAGCGGCAAAAGCGAAGCCAACCAAATATCCACCCGTAGGACCAGCCATGTATAAAAGCCCTAGCCCTTTTTCGGGTGTTCCGGCAAAGACAGGCAAGCCCATAGCACCCTGTGCAAGGTATGCTAGGACTGTAGCAAAGCCCATTCGCCAGCCGAACGCTACACCAATCAGAAGAACAACAAGTGTCTGGAGTGTCATCGGTACCGGATAAAATGGAACCTGAATTTTTGCTGACAACGTTAGAAGTATTGATCCAGCGAGAACCAAAAAGAGTGTCCTGAACAGGCTATCACCCTTATCCAAAAGTGCATCAATCAATACTAAACGACTTGCTTGCAACATATTCGGTCTCCATTGAGGGTTTATCACCGAATTGAAGATGAAATTGAGAGCTTCGTCAATTTAATTAGAGTTCGAATACTTTACCAGAGATGTAGCGAAGCTTGTCATACACTTTTCATACGGCGCGTTATCAGTCATACCGAAAACTCAAATGCGAGAACGGTCTTTTCTCTGCGCCAAGAGCAAACCCAACGGTGCAGATATTATCCTTTACTACCAACTAGTATTGATCCATTTTTGGCCAAGCAGGCTTAGGGCTGAATCCATCACAACGAAATACTTTGATGGTCTCACGAACAGTACCATCTGGCATTACTTGTGATACGTCACCGAGCTCCTTGAATGCTAAACAACGCATCGCGAGATCTTCAGAATACCTCCCAATATGGACCAACGAGGGTTTTGGACTATCCAAAACATCCCAGTTATCGTATTGGTTTTGGCGACGCGTCTCATTAGGAACAACTTGACCAGTCGGTGATGTGTAACGATCCAAACCAGTCGAATCCGATGGCCAATGATACAAAGCCCAAGCTTGTATCGAATAATGATCTGTGGTGACCACATCGGTAGCGCCTGCAAGCTTCGCCGCTTCAGCCACGACGCGATCCCAACCTCTCAATTTCTGGATTGGGTCATGTTTCATACTCAAACCCAACGCATATGGGTAAATCAATATACACAGCAGAGCCAGCTGAACAACACCTGCAGCCAGTGTTCCAAGCGCTGACCACCGCATATGCCTCCCAAAGATCATCAACAACATAGGGATGAGAGGTAAGGGCCAATTGAAAAGCACCTTACCAAAAAGACCTTTGATGACGAAAAAAACGATAAACGCACAAAAACTAAAACGGAGCATGTCTCTGACCGCCTCTTCACGATCGCTCACAAAATCATCAAAAGAAAGTTTTAGGCCATTTAGCAGAGACAACAAAGCGACGGGCAGTGTTGATACCAATAATACTGGAATCCAGTCCACTGCATGTAGCAGCCTATCATTACTGGAAATAACATGACCGAATTCATGGGCGAGATGTGCAAAATCGTGGTCCATATTCCACAGAATCCACGGGGTCATCAAAAACAAACACAAGAGCGCTCCAAGATAAGGCCCCGGAGTAAAAATAAAGCCCGGACTTCGAATCAGTATCCATGGCAGGATCGACATTGGAACAAGCGCAATCGAGAGTTTGGCTAGGGCACCAAGACCTAAAGCGATACCAAAGAGAAGCCACCAAAGTTCAGTTTGCTGGTTCGGACGGCAATGTATGACGGAAGCAAACGCACACAGCGCCAACATCGTGAAAAACAGAAGCCAAATATCAGTGGTATGTACCATTCCAAGCGCAAAAAGCAGTGGACTCGTGACATAGAGAATCAGTAATCGACAACTAGCATCTTGATCAAAGCCAGCAAGCCGCCCCAACCAGATCAAGAGGATTCCAGACAACAGCCACGCGATCCAGGCCGGAAGTCTGACTTGAACGAGTTGTGGCAAGAACTCAAATACGTGTGTCACCGATTGAGTCGCTGACACCCACGGACCTTTAGTTTGATAACTCAGATCGGGATTAGCGAGCCACGTGCTGTACTGCGCCTCATCGAAATGAACTGGCACCATTGCAAGACTCAGTGCCACAATACCAATAAATCCAAGAAGCAGTATCCAGATGCGCACTTACAGATTTTGCTCCGCGTAAGAGGCGAGCCGTGACCGCACAACGCCGTCCAAATGCTGCGTTGAGGATCCATGCCATCCCTTAAACCGTTCGACCGCATAAGTCAGTCCAGAAGTTAGTGCAGTTAGATAGTCACTGTCGATCTGTGCAAGATTGCCCAAACAGACAATTTTAGAACCCTTGCCACAACGCGTGATTATGGTTTTGAGCTGCTGAGGGGTCAGATTTTGCGACTCATCCAACAAAATGATGGCGTCCTGGATCGATCGTCCACGAATAAAGTTCAACGATTTGAATTGGATATTTCCTTTCTCCAAAGCAAAGCGTATGGAAGCTTCGGGATTATCGTCGTTCTCATGTAAGGCCTCGAGATTATCATGGATTGCTGCCAACCAAGGCATCATTTTCTCTTCCTCAGTACCCGGCAAGAATCCGATATCTTCCGCTACCGGTGGGGTAGACCGCGTTACAACAATCTTTGAATACCGTTTTTGCTCTACAACTAACTCTAGAGCACAAGCCAACGAAAGGATTGTTTTCCCTGAACCCGCTGCACCAACTAATAAATTCAAATCCAGCGCCGGATCTAATAGTGCGTGCATCGCCATACCCTGATACACGTTTAAAGGTTGGATGCCCCAAGCTTCAGTATCTTCCAATCGTTGCCGCCCAATATCCAACAAAACAACAAATTCGTCCTCAATCTGACTAATCCTCGCCGCAAACTCATCAGTTGAGTCAATCACATACTGATTAGCATAAATTTCGCCAAAAAATATAGCCTTAGGAACACGATGATAAGTTTTTGAACCCTCGTTCCAGGTATCTACATCAGAGACTAATTTCCAAAAATCAGGCTCAAATTCGAGATATCCAGATGGTAATAAGTCAACATCGCTGACTAGCTGATCGCGGCGATAATCCTCCACGCGGTTCAAGCCGGCACCCAAGGCTTTCAGACGCATATTGATATCGTTTGTGACCAAGATAATTTCTTGCAACTGGTCAACATTTTGAATTTCAAGCGCACAGTTGATTATTCGGTTATCGTTAGATTCGATATCATCAAGTCTTCCCTTTGACTCATCAGCTAATGGGGAACGATGAATCGCCAAAGTCCCTAACTGCGACCCACTGTCTCCCTTTAACGCAATCGGTATTTCAACACCTTTTGCAATCGCCTCAGATGTCGACTGCCCCAGAACTTCATCAATCATTCGAATCGCAGACCGCGCCTCGGCAGCAACATTCTTCTTTCGATCCTTAATATCATCCAACTCTTCGAGAACCGTCATCGGAATAACCACTGCGTGTTCGTGAAAGTTAAATACGCTCATTGGGTCATGCAAAAGTACATTAGTATCAAGGACAAACGTTTTCTTACTCATTTAAAGGGAGGCCTCGGGTAGATCATCGACAACACTGTTATCGGAGCTTAAAAGATTTAAATCTCATTTCAGCGACACTATATGACATCCTAAGATTAAATCGCGAACAAGGAAAAAAAATGAAGTGCTCAATCGGTACATTTCTTAGTATCAGCCTAATCTGTTTCGGCTTAACAGGCTGCGTGTCAGGACTTGAAGGCAGTAGCTACTCACGCTCAGAAGCGCGCCAGATACAGCAAGTCGAATTCGGTGCAATCCTAAGCACCAAGCCAGTCATTATCGAGGGTCAACGCACTGACTGGGGAGAATTATCTGGGGTTATAATTGGCGGAATTGCAGGCTCATCGGTCGGGGAAGGCAAGGGTCAAGAGATCGCTACAACATTGGGAGCGATCGGTGGTGCAGTCGTCGCAAGCGTGGCTGAGGAAAAAGCAACGCGTGCGCAAGGCCTTGAACTCACGGTAAAGATGGATTCGGGAAAAATATTATCAATCGTTCAGGAGGTTGATGAAATCAATCAATTCCAAAAGGGGCAGCGCGTCCGCGTCCTTATGCAAGGCACGCTTGCTCGAGTGTCACCGGAATAAAGCGATTAGAGCACTACTTAGATCAGGGTATTCAAACTGAAACCCCTGATCGATCGCACGGTATGGCTTCGCCGATTGTCCTTTGAACAATAAATCAGCTAGCTCGCCCAAGATCATGCGCATAGGAGCCGCAGGAACTCGTAATAAAGTTGGACGCTTTAACACACGACCGAGAGTTTTCGTGAACTCTTGATTACTTACAGGCTCGGGGCTCGTTGCGTTATATGGTCCAGGTTCTGGGGTTGTTGATATTAACCATCGGATCATGGCAACTAGATCATCTCGATGAATCCAAGACAGCATTTGATCACCCCGCCCCATAGGTCCACCAATTCCTAGTTTGAACGGCATCTCGAGCCGTCCAAGAAATCCACCGGGCCGTCCTAGAACGACCCCTATTCGTATCGTATATATCTGTGTTTGATCACTTTCTAATCCAGAGATAGATGCTTCCCAATCCGCACACAACCGCGCAGCAAAATCTGAGCCCGACGAGTCCGTTTCTGTTACATCACATACACGTAACCCATAATATCCAATAGCACTCCCTGAAATTACCACAGAGGGTTCACCATCTAACTGATTCAACCGATTTACCAGCGCCTTCGTAATATCGATCCGTGATGCGCGTAAGATTTGCTTCCTATGATCAGTCCAGCGCGAGTCAGCGATTCCCTCGCCAGACAGATTAATGACGTATTCAGGCATAGATTCCAATTGATTAAAACTAGTGATCCAACGGATCGAGGCATTCAAATATTGGTATTTTTTCGATGCATTACCAGGGTCACGGGTTAAACAAATCAACGAATATCTGTCATTAATGAGTGCAGGCAACAGTGCATCCCCGATAAATCCAGTTGCTCCAGTTAAAAGAATTTGTGCCATGTTTGTTCTCCCCATTGCGACCATCGTTTGGTTTCGTCACACTGCTAGTGTTTGGGCGAAGAGGTGCATGTGCAAGGCGTCAATTACATAAGTAAAACTGTCGTAGTAGCGCTTTGCTTGGCTCTTGGAATTAATACGAGCGCTATCGCCGGCTCTTTCAGCAGAGCCTGGGTGACTGTTGAGCGCTCTGGAAAGATCAGCAAAGCCGTAAAAAGAGCATGGCGAGACTCTCCCCTCTTCCCCGAACTAATCGCAAAATCAACAGAAAAACGCCTTGGATCAATTTCAGCTAACGATCTCGAAAAACTTATAGCGAAAAACCCAGATAGCGCAGCTATCTCTAATCTACGCTGGCGAAAACTTTTTCGTTTAGGGCGCGCAAATTGGCATCAAGACTTTCTATTTCTCTACCGGCAAACTGACGATGTTGAATTAAACTGCTATAAGCTCGAAGCACGGTATCGTTTGAAACAAGAAAATGAAACTGATAAACGAGAGGCGCTTCGTCTTTGGACACACGGAAAAAGTCAGCCCAAGGCCTGCGATACCCTGTTTTCTATCATCAAGAAAAAAGGACTAATCACTAAAGAAGCTCGACTTCGTCGAATTGATAATGCATTGGAAAACGGACAACTGCGGTTAGCTCGCTGGCTTGCCAAACCCCTCGATCACTCAGCAAAAAAAAATATTAATGCTTGGGTTCAGGCTCGGCGACAACCTGCGAAATTCTTAACTAAAAAGGCTGGAGAATTTCCTCAGTGGGTTGATATGGCTGCATCGCGATTTGCGAGTCGTAATCCAGACCAGTTGCTTTCATTAATCAAAGATCGAAAAATCCCAGATTCTGTTCGCGAAAGAGCGATTCTCGGAGCTGCTCGCACTTTGGCGATAAATCTCGATCCAGCAGCTTCTCCGCTTCTTAATATGGAACTTCCGTCACACCCGATTTTAAACCATTGGCGTGTTCGATATTTCATCCATTTTCAGAAATGGCCCGAAGTCCTTACCGCCATTTCCAGATTATCGACAGAAGAGCAAAAAGAAATCGAATGGAATTATTGGACATCGCGTTCTCTGGCTATGACCGGTAGCCCAGATCCTGCTTTTGAAGGTTTTCAAAAGGTTGCTCAATCGAACTCTTGGTATGGATTTCTGGCGGCCGATTACTTAGACATACCCTACGACTTGAGTGCCAAATCTCGACGTCCAGCTAATAGCTTGGTTACTGACGTTGATAGGCGTACCGATGTGACAGTTGCACGCTTATTATTTGAGGAAGGGCTCACTGTTATGGCAAGGCGACAATGGGACTTCGTTATCGGACGTTTAAACGAAGAAGAACAAAAAGCAGCTGCAATCTTGGCGCATCGCTGGAATTGGCACTCGAGGTCTGCTGTCACGGCTCATCAATCAGGCCTCACCGACGATTATGAACTCAGATACCCTTTGGCTTTTGAAAAGCCGTTGAGAAACGCGGCTAAGCGTCATGATATATCTCTATCTTGGTTATCGGGGCTTATGCGCTCGGAAAGTCTCTTCATGCACGATATCCGCAGTTCGGCTGGCGCGCTCGGATTGATGCAAGTAATGCCGAGAACAGGACGACAGACTGCAAAGCACTTGAACTTAAAATGGAGAGGTAATCGCACACTCATCAACCCTTCCACCAACATCCGTATCGGTAGTTATTACCTTGCCAAACAACTCAATCAGTTCGGACACCCTGCTTTAGCGACAGCTGCATACAATGCTGGGCCTCATAGAGTCAAAAAGTGGATCCCGGATTCAACCATGCCGCTCGATGTCTGGGTTGCTTCAATTCCTTTCACAGAGACTCGAAACTATGTTCAACGGGTACTGACCGCACAAGTTATCTATGAGTGGCGCTATAATAGCGCGATTAGACGCTTGGATTCAGTTGCTGCACCGCAAATCACCAAGAAGAATTAAACTGTGGGCCTGTGATCAGAAGAGTTATTCTTTCGATCGGCTCCAGATTTCATAACAAGGGCTCGCTATGTCCAATACGAAAACACCGGCATCTTTTGAGGCCAAACTCGCTGAGCTAGAGGCCTTGGTTAAACAAATAGAACAAGGTTCAATGCCCTTGGAAAAGTCGCTAGAGGCTTTCGAGCAGGGAGTCAAGGTTGCCAAAGAGTGTCATTCTATTCTGGATACTGCCTCCCAAAAAGTAACCGAAATCAAACAATCCGGCGAGAAAGCGCCTTTTGATCCGGAGGCTTAATCGAATTGGATCAGGATTGGCTCGAACAGATCCGGATTCGGATTGACGAGGTGCTAGACCGAACGCTAGGAGGCCATCTTGGTGAATCAAATCTCCTTGATGCTGCTCGATACAGCGTGCTCCGAGGTGGCAAACGGTTGCGACCTGCGTTAGTTTATGCCGCTGCAGATGCAGTGGGTGCGCCGCTTGATTACGCTGACGCTGCCGCAATCTCAGTGGAGCTTCTCCATGCTTATTCGCTTATCCATGATGATCTTCCGGCGATGGACGATGATACGTTACGGCGTGGTCACCCAACTACGCACGTTGCCTATGATGAGGCTACCGCGATTCTCGCTGGAGATGCGTTACAGGCACTCGCCTTCTCAATCCTTGGGCGAGAGGATACTAGAACAGACGCGATGCGTGTCAAACAACTACGATTACTCGGTGAAGCTGTCGGATTCATGGGCATGGCACTTGGTCAGGCGATTGACCTGGAATCTGAAGGTAAAGTGCTATCGATTGATCAACTCAAAATAATGCACACAAAAAAAACAGGGGCGCTTATCACAGCTAGCATTCTGATGGGTGCGGTCTGCGGCAATCCCAACAAACTTGAATGGGAAGCACTCAAAGAAGCTGGCGAGGCGATCGGGCTAGCCTTCCAAATTCAGGACGATATATTGGACCAGATAGCGTCCACGGAAACACTTGGAAAAATTCAAGGACGGGATCAAGTTCTTGGAAAATCGACTTTCCCGAGCATTTTAGGTCTTACCGCAAGCAAAAAAGAGGCATATGCATTGATGAAAATTGCCAATACGGCCCTTGAGCGAGTCAGTGGAGACACTAACATATTAGAAATGTTGGCGCGGTTGAGTGTGGAGCGCACTAGTTAATGGCTTCTATGAAACTTTTTCATACCATTCCGGACAAACGTCCGGACATTCCCGTGCTGGGGAGCGTTAACTCGCCCCACGATTTGCGGTCTCTTGCCCAGAACCAACTGCGTAAAGTAGCCGATGAATTAAGGGAGTACCTGCTTTATTCGGCGGGTATTTCCGGAGGACATTTTGGAGCGGGGCTTGGGGTAATTGAGCTAACAGTAGCACTACACTTTTGTTTAGATACTCCATTTGATCAACTGGTTTGGGACGTCGGACATCAAGCTTACCCACACAAGATTCTGACAGGTCGACGTGACGAGCTATCAACTATCCGTAAAGAAGGTGGTCTAGCGGCCTTTCCAGATCGCAAAGAGAGTCCTTACGACACCTTTGGTGTCGGCCACTCGAGCACATCAATCAGCGCCGCTCTTGGTATGGCGCTCGATGCCAGATTCAATCGATCCAGTCGCCGGCATGTTGCGGTTATTGGTGACGGTGCACTAACTGCTGGTCTTGCCTTTGAGGCTCTCAACCATGCAGCGAGTGAAAAAGCCAACATACTCGTGATTTTGAACGATAACGACATGTCAATCTCGAAAAATGTTGGCGGTATCCGCAACTATCTTGCAAAACTCCTGTCATCAAAGGCGTATACTAGAAGTCGAGATGAGGCACGCAAATTACTAGAACCCTTACCACCGCTAGCACAATTTGCAAAAAAAACAGAAGAACATTTAAAAGGGATGGTCAGCCCGGCAACACTATTTGAGGAAATTGGCTTTAACTACATTGGCCCAATTGACGGGCATGATTTATCAGGTCTTGTCAGTACACTCCAAAATATGAAAGATCTCTCTGGTCCCCAATTTCTTCATGTGGTCACCCAGAAAGGGTGTGGCTTTGTTCCTGCTGAAGATGATCCAATTAAGTACCACGCGATTGGTAAGCTCAAGGTAAAGGCCAATTCTAAATCAACTCCGAGGGCCACTTATTCCAATATTTTTGGGCGTTGGTTATGTGATATGGCCGAACAGGATTCACGTCTTGTTGGAGTAACGCCTGCCATGCGTGAAGGATCTGATCTAATAGAATTTTCAAAACATTTTCCCGAGAGATACTATGACGTCGCAATAGCTGAACAACACGCCGTGTGTTTGGGAGCAGGTTTTGCGACCCAAAACTCAAAGCCTGTTGTCGCGATTTATTCAACATTTCTGCAACGCGCATATGATCAAGTAGTCCACGATGTGTGTGTACAAGGGCTAGATGTAACCTTCGCAATTGACCGCGCAGGTTTAGTTGGCGAAGACGGGCCCACACACGCTGGCGTCTATGATTATGCATTCCTGCGAACACTCCCGAATATAATAATTGCAGCGCCATCAAGTGAAAGGGAATGTCGTCTACTTCTGACAACTTGTTATCAGCACTCAGGGCCTGCTGCAGTGCGCTATCCGCGTGGCCAAGGCTCAGGGGAGATGCCGGATGTTGGCCTAAATACGGTTGATGTAGGCCAATCAAAAATGCGCCGGGAAGGACAATCTGGCATCGTGATTTTAGGGTTCGGTTCCAGGGTTTTTGTAGCCCTCAGAGTAGCCGAGCATTTAGATGCGACTGTAATCGATATGCGCTGGGTCAAACCCCTAGATGAGAAACTATTACGACAGGTTGCCGGGGCCAAATTGATCGTGACCGTTGAAGAACATCAGCGGATGGGTGGTGCTGGATCAGCTGTCGGAGAGTTTTATGTAGATGCAGGTCTCAGCGTCAATCTGCTGACTCTCGGCTTACCGGACAGATTTGAAGCACATGCAAAACCTGAAGCCATGATCGCTCGTGTTGGTCTAGATGCGGCGGGCATTCAAAAAGCAATTGAGAAGCGGCTCAGCTAAAAGTTTCTGTTTGACTTAATAAATGACCAAGACGATTGAGTTTTGTTTTCAGGTAATTTTGATTATGCGGGGTAAGCCCTGTTTCTATGGAATGGCGCTTCACAACAGAGATACCCATCTTCTCAAGTGCCTCAACTTTCTTTGGATTGTTCGTAAGTAACTCAACTTTTTTGATACTGAAATGCTCTAGCATCGGCCCCGCTATTGAATAGTCCCGCTGATCGGCCGCGAACCCCAGAGCCTCATTTGCGTCAACCGTATCTGCGCCTTCGTCTTGAAGATGGTACGCGCGTATTTTGTTCAGAAGGCCTATACCTCGTCCTTCTTGACGCAGATAGCAAATAATTCCCGAGCCTTTAGCGGCCACTGCAGCCATGGCATGCTCAAGTTGAGCACCACAATCACAACGCTGTGAAAACAGAGCATCACCGGTCAAACATTCAGAATGCAAACGAGCCAAGACAGGTTGCTCATTACTCGGGTCACCCATTAACAGTGCGATATGTTCCTTGCCAGATTCAGTATCGTTGAATCCGTGCATGTCGAACGTGCCCCATCGGGTGGGGAGTTGGCAGTTATCGATATATTCGATGGTCATGGTCTTATCCTGATCAGACACTAATGATACCAAAGACCAGCGCAAGAATAAGAACGTTTCCACCTGCAGCGATGTCATCCATCAAAACACCCCATGCACCAGGAAGTTTTCGCTCACACCAAGAGACTACCCCGGGTTTTGTGATGTCAAAGATTCGAAACCCAATAAACCCGAACCAAAGTCCAATCCAGACCGACAGGTCAGTAAAAAAGCTGATACCAAAGGCAGCCAGGTACATGCCGGCCCATTCATCGATCACAATCTGTCCATGGTCGGGCTCTCCCAGCTGCCTGCCAGCTTCCGGAATACTCCAAATCGCTAGCCCACAGAGCACAAAAAAACCAAGTATCCAAACAATGAGCGGTCCTTCCCAAATGAAAAACAAAAGAGGTAAAACGCCAATCGTTCCAGTTGTTCCAGGGGCTTTAGGGGATAAGCCACTTCCAAGCCCCACAGCTATCCAGAACTTCAACCGGTTCATAGATTGTGGTCCCAGCCCAATTGCCAAAAATCAGGCAATGGTTTCCCATCCAATAAAATCCGGTCCGATTTACGCTTGACCACCATCCCGATGCGTTTTCCGCTCGGTGGAACTTGCAGACCTGGTGGAATAGATGCCAATAGACAATAGTCGTCGCCCCCAGTCAGGGCGTACTCTAGAGCCTTATCTGAGCCAAACCGCGTCACTAAATGTTCACACAAAGGCAGTGTCCTTGATTGCAAATTAACTGCCGTTGTTTTCGTTGCTCGATCCAATAGATGTAAAAGGTCCTGACATAACCCGTCTGAAATATCAATCATTGCATTTGCCACACCTCGCAACGCAACGCCGCTATCAAGCTGTGGTTCGGGACGCCAGTAGCGTTCTGCCCAAGTCTCTTGATCTTGCTCACCCTGATTCAGTACAGCAAGATAAGCACGAGCTCCGCCTAAATCCGGTCCAAAAAGCCACAGATCGTCGCCTGCTTTAAGTCCATCGCGACCAATAGCCTCTCCCTTGGGGACATCGCCGATTACGGTCAAATGGGCACTCAACGGGCCCTTCGTAGTGTCACCACCGATCAAATCGACACCAAAACGAACACATAACTGATGAAAACGATTAGCAAAACCATCCACCCAACCAGATTCAAGTGCGGGTAAGCTTAGGGAAAGTAGGACGTATCGAGGAGTGGCGCCCATGGCGGCGAGATCACTCAGACCTCGTCCTATCAATCGGGCGGCGAACCCGTCGGGAGGACATAAATCTGGAACATGACGTCCAGCGATTACCGCGTCAACCGAAATCACACCCTCAGAATCGTCACGTGGGGCAAACACAGCAGCATCATCGCCGTTACCGACAACTACAAATGGATCCAGTGGATCCTTCTTGAAGTACTTTTGAATTAATTCAAACTCGTTCACGAGATCTGTGTGCTTGAACCTCAATCGAACGCGTTTGGGAAGCGAGTTGATCAAGTACGCCGTTGACAAATTTATGACCATCGGTGGCGCCAAATTTCTTACTCAATGCGATCGCTTCAGAAATCACGACTTTGTAAGGAATATCTATCCGCACCGATAATTCATAGGCACCAAGAAGTAAAATATTGCGCTCAATCGGAGTTAATTCCGCGTACTCACGCGATAGGTATAGCCTAAAGGAGGCTACTAGTTCATCGTGCCGTTTATCAATGGCCATCAGCGCATCGTGAAAAAATACAGTATCAGCTCGTTTCAAATCGTTATCGGCCCGAAATGTGGCCACAACTTGCGTCATCGAATAGCCAGAGAGTTCCCACTGATACAACGCTTGAACAACCGCTGCCCGCGCACGGTGGCGTTGCGAGGCGGAAGGTTGTAGGGGCTCTTTATCATTCACTGATTTGTTTCAGAACTGAGACCATTTCAATTGCAACCATTGCAGCCTCAGCCCCCTTATTACCGGACTTAGTTCCGGCCCGTTCAATTGCTTGTTCGATATCTTCTACAGTCAAAATGCCAAATGCACAAGGTACGCCAGTATCTAGTTGCACTTTGCTAAGACCGGATGCTGATTCGCCAGCAACATAGTCAAAATGCGGTGTTGACCCGCGAATCACAACACCCAACGCAACGAGAGCATCGACATCACCTTTTTCCGCTACGGCTTGGGCAGCTAATGGAATCTCGTAAGCACCAGGCACATGAACCACTGTGATGTTATCTTCGGACACACCATGCCGTACCAGTGCATCGATAGCCCCTTCAACCAAGGAATCAACAATAAACTGGTTAAAGCGTCCCGCAACAATGGCGTAACGGCCGTCAGCGTCTGTGTATTTCCCGTCAATCACTTGCATCGCTTCACCCCTCGTATTCCAAATATTCCACAACTTCAAGATCGAAGCCTGAGATTGCGCTGAATTTCATTGGCGTCGATAACAGACGCATCTTACCAATATTCGCATGTTTCAAAATTTGCGAGCCTGTACCAACAGTTAAATAAGGCGCCAGACGCGTTCCGGGCTTTGGCAAAGTATCTCCAACGTATTGCCCCAAACGCTCTTCGATCGGCTCATCACTGCGATTTTCTAGAATAACAACAATACCCTCACCGGACTCCGCAACTGCTTTTAGCGCCTGAGGTAAAGGCCAGCTCCCCCGTCCCTTCCACGACACCTGAACCAAATCACGCAGTGTATCAGGCACATGTACACGAACGAGACAAGGACGTTCTCGCGATGGGTTTCCTTTGATTAAGCACAAATGTGTACCACCAAGAATCTGATCCTGGAACATCTGCAGTCGGAACGACCCGAATTCTGTCTCGATTTGTTCCTCGCGAACCATCTCAATTGTGGTCTCAGTGGTTACTCGGTACTGAATCAAGTCTGCAATCGTGCCGATAGAGAGTCCATGCTGCTCAGCAAACTTCTCCAACTCAGGCCGTCGAGCCATCGAGCCATCATCATTCATGATTTCGCAAATCACAGCTGCAGGTTCGAGACCTGCCAGGCGCGCAAGATCGCAACCAGCTTCGGTGTGTCCTGCACGCATCAAAACGCCACCTGGGCGTGCTTGTACTGGAAAAATATGTCCTGGTTGCGCTAAATCACTGGGTTTTGCATTTGCGGCCACTGCAGTCTGCACGGTCCGAGACCGGTCAGCAGCACTAATTCCCGTCGTAACACCCTCAGCGGCTTCAATACTAACCGTAAAAGCTGTTTTATGACGCTCGGTGTTATCGATCACCATAGGTGGTAACCCCAATTGGCGGCAACGTGCCTCTGTCAACGTGAGACAAATCAGTCCACGTGCATGCCTCGCCATAAAGTTAATATGCTCAGGTGTGCAATGAGTGCCTGCTAAGACAATATCGCCTTCATTTTCGCGATCTTCATCATCCATGAGGATGACCATCTTTCCTGCGCGAATATCTGCAATTAACGTTTCGATAGATGCCAGAGCCATATTATGCGCGCGTCCCTAATGTCCAGTCTAAGCGAAAATCCCCACCCACTTCACAAACACTCTGAATACAGATTTCCGGCGCATCAGCCAACCGAGTGGGGGCAATATCATACAAGGATCGCGCAGTCTGCCCAAGGAGTTTTGGCGCGTAATATAAAACTCCTTGATCTACCAATCGGTCTTCGATCAAGCTACCGAGCAAAGTTGCACCAGCCTCAAATAAGACCTCGTTCACTTGACGACGACCAAGCTCAAGAAGCAGTGCCTTGAGATCAATGCGGCCATCACAAAGCGGAGCCACCCACTGCTCAATTCGTCCGTTCGCAAACATTGGGTGCTGACAGTGACTTCCGGTGACCCACAAAATCGGCCCCTCCGCATCCAACAGTCGATTCGATATCGGAAGCCGTCCTTGAGTGTCTAGAACCACTCTAAGTGGCTGTTCGGCCGACAGGCCCTCTGGGATGACTAAACCTGATTCGTTATGCCGAACAGTCAATTGCGGATCGTCTGCAAGAACCGTGTTGATCCCCGTCACAATTGCCTGACAACGTCCACGAATTCGTTGCACATCGCGACGTGCATCAGGCCCTGTAATCCACTTAGACTCGCCATCGAGCATGGCTACCTTGCCATCAAGACTTGCGGCCGACTTTAACCAAACGTAAGGTCGGCCACGCATCATCCGTGTAATAAAGCCTCGATTGAGAGAGCGTGCCTCCTCTGAATAAAGCCCAACCACTACATCGATATTTGCATCCCTCAATCTAGCAAGGCCCCTTCCTGCCACCAACGGATTCGGATCTTCCATCGCAACCACCACCCGAGCGATACCCGCATCAACCAAAGCCTCTGCACAGGGACCGGTCTTACCCACATGCGAACAAGGCTCCAGAGTCACAACACAAGTGGATTCTCTAACCAGGCCTGCATCAGTCTGTTTAATTGCTTCAATCTCAGCATGCGGGCGGCCGGGGGCACGATGGAATCCTTGCGCAATCAGATTCCCGTCCTTTACCAGACAAGCACCGACACGTGGATTCTCACCTGTGGTATACAAGCCTTTCTCAGCCAACAGGAGCGCCCGACGCATTGCCAATCGTTCAAGATCGGTAAATTTAGTCATCGGATAATTTCTCGATCTCTCCGATAAATTCTGTCACATCGCTGAAACTTCGGTATACCGAGGCGAAGCGAACGTAAGCAATTTGATCTAACGCCTTTAATTCGCGCATGACATGATCACCAATCCGACGCGACTCAATCTCTTTATCGGGCTCTGATTGCAACTGGCGTTTAATCCGCTGGATGCAGGAATCAATTTGCACAGTACTAACTGGTCGCTTCTCTAGCGCGCGAATTAATCCTTGTCTTAGCTTATCTTCATCAAAATTCTCGCGGTGCCCATTGCTCTTCACAATTCGTGGCATTACGAGCTCCGCGGTTTCATAAGTAGAAAATCGCTGTCCACAATCTGGACAACCACGACGCCGACGAATCTGAGATCCCTCTGCGTGTAGTCTCGAATCAATCACTTTAGTATCCAGCGCCTGGCAAAATGGACAGCGCATTACACCCGCTCCTGATAAGTACGCGATGACTGAAGCACACCACGAGTATTCTGGAGATCGTACAACAGCACACCAGTCGCCACGCTCACATTTAAACTTTCAATACATCCAGGCATCGGGATCGATACTAAGGCATCACACACCTCACGAGTCAGTCGCCGCAGGCCACCACCTTCGGACCCCATCACCAAAGCAAGTGGGCCTTGATTCAATGCCTCACGCATGTTGACAGGAGACTCCCCAGCAGCTCCGATAACCCAAAATCCATTTTGTTGAAGCGTCCTCAAGCAGCGTGCAAGATTTGTTACCCTCACTACAGGGATCAGTTCACTTGCGCCGGAAGATGTCTTACGGGCCGCCTGATTAAGTGGCGCCGAACGATCTTTTGGGACGACAACACAACTCACCCCAAAAGCCTCAGCAGACCGCAGACAAGCGCCAAAGTTATGTGGATCGGTCACTCCATCTAGGACCAAGATCACGGGGCTTTCAAGACCATCCAAAAGAACCGGAAGCACATTTTCCGGTTCCATCTCTCTCGGCTTAGCGAAAGCAATCACACTCTGATGATTGGTATCGCTCGAGACAGCGTCATCGAAATCCTGTGAAGCAACATCAATCACCGGAACTCCACCTGAGCGTGCAATCGATTTAATTTCTATCAGGCGATGTTCATTAGCTCCCTTTCGGACCCATAGCTCAGTAGCTCGACCCCCTTGTAAAACAACACGAACCGGGTGAACACCAGAAATTGCCACTTGCCCGGACATCTGTTGCCTTTTAGGTTGTCGCCGTCGGTTCTGATTCATCGGCGCTTCTTCCCCACCTTTCTCGCACGGTCTTTACGCTCGCTTCTCCTTCTGATCTTACCCGCTTTAAGATTCGAACGAATACTTGCCTTTTGGATCCGACCGACGGGAGCAATACCCACCAAAGCAAAATCTATGCGCCGAGCATCCAGATCGACTCGCACAACTCTCCCCTGCACCTTATCGGCGAGCCGAAATAACTGATGGGTTCGTTCGCCAATCAGTGTATGTTGTTGTTCACTAAATACCCAATAATCTGGAGGAAGTTG
>MDTB01071228.1_pt1 | contig 19676 bp, 17 predicted proteins | sample 811161 | NCBI WGS metagenome assembly MDTB01 (sample SAMN05326650, study PRJNA326480) | marine metagenome | isolation source: seawater | place: Mediterranean Sea | collected 2009 | reverse complement strand
TTTTGAACCTGGAATAGCTAATCTTGACATGTAAACTAATTCATTTTTTTCATTAACGACTACTTTTGGCAAATTTAAACTAAAAGGATCTTCAAACTTATGAATTTTATCATAGCCACATATAACATGATTAGGGAATTTTATTTTTGACTCGATTATTTTTTTTATATCGCCTGGTCTAATTGTTGGTTCATCACCTTGAACATTAATATAAACGTCTGATTTTATCTTCATTGATGCCTCCGCTACTCTATCTGTACCTGTAAGACATCTTTTCGAAGTCATTATAAAATTAAAACCATTTTCACTTACTTTTTTTGCAATTCTATTATCATCGGTTGCAATAAATAATTTATTCTTTTTTACTACTTTTAAGCAGATATCAGCTACCCTTAGAATCATCTCACGACCTAACAATTTTACTAATGGTTTTCCCTTATATCTGCTTGAACCATATCTGGCTGGAATAATTATACTTATGTCCATTTTTAAATTTTATTTAAATCTATCTTTTTTATATTTAATTTTGTTTTAGCCAGAGAGTAAAAATTAAAATTTTTACTAGAGTATTTTTTCTTTAAAGACTCAATAATTTCAAAACTTTCATCTTGGTTTGGTTCATCTAATGAATAACCATCAAATCCTGCCAAATATATTTTTTTTATATTCTTAGAAATCAAAAAACCTACTGCATAAACTAGAGCTAAAGGTTTTTTAAGTGATACATAATTACTGTGAATAGATGTTTTGTTTTTAATTTGAATACCAAAATCGATTAAAGAATTTTTTTTAAAAGAACTCTGTAAATTTTTTGATAAACATGAATAAGGTACCAATAAATTATTACTACAATTTTTAAAATAATTTAAATTTGAAAGTATCTTTATAGGATGACAGAAGGCTCTAATATCTATTAACTTATCACTGATTGTTTTTGTGTTATTAAGGCAAATAACTAATAATTTTGAACTTTTAATTTTATCACTTAATTTATACTTTATTTTTTTTAATGATTTACTAGGTCCAAGAATCAAGGCTTGAGTAAAAGATTTGTCTTTAAATTTATAATTTTGATTTTTAAATTTAAGCTTCCTTTTAAACTCATAGATATCAAAAGCTGATAGTAAAGTGAAAGGATTAAAACTTTTTGCAGATTTATTTTTTAAATATTTTATTGCATTCATATAATCACGTTTTTTATATCTTGGATCTGAAAGCATAGACTGAATGTAAGTAGGATGAATTTTATATTTACCTGACAAACGGTAATACTCATTAGTTCCCCATTTATATTTTTTTTTCAACTTTAAAAATATTGTTAAGAGATTTTTAATAGCTTTATCTTTATCTTTATTAAAACTTTTATCTTTAAAAAATTTTATTAATTCTTCTGTTTTAGTATTGCCAGGTCCTCTCCCCATACCAGTAACCGTACTATCAAGCCAATTTAAACCATTTCTATTTGCAAATAGAGTATTTTCTAAAGCTAATGATTGATTGTCATGTGCATGGATACCCATTTCATACGGCCATTTTTTTTTAAATTCATTTATTAAAAATTTAATTTGTTTTTTTTTTAGTGAACCCAAACTGTCAGCAATATATAAACATTTAAAATATTTTTTTGAGAAATTGCAAATTTTATATATAGTTTTTGTTTCAATTTCACTTATTTGCATTATATTTATAAATAAATTTATATTCTTATTTTTTTTTAAAACTTTCAGATATTTCTCTATTTTAAATAACTCATTGAAATGACATGCAATTCTAATAAATTTTATATTTGTGTATTTTAAATCTTTTAAAATCGTCATTTTTTCTTTTTCATCTTTTTTGTTGGAAAAATTGATCAAATCTGATGCATTAATCATAATTCCAAAGTTTATATTTTTAGGAAACTTAAAATTCTTGAAAAATTGTTTGTCACAATGAGCTGTTAACCCTTTTCTTTTATCTATAGGTAAAAATAAAAAGCCTATTTCAACAAATTGTATTCCTGTTTTGGAAACTTCATTTATGTAATTTTGAATATCTTTTTTTGAAAACTGCCAATTATTGTAGTATCCACCATCTCTTAAAGTACAATCTAGTAAGTTTGTTTCCATACAAATATTCCTCTTTTCTTATTAAACTTTTTTATCTAAATCCAATAAATTTTCACAGATTTTTAAAGTATCTTTGTTATGAGATACAATGATAACAGTCATTTTATTTTTAAGTTGTTTGATGCTATCAAATATTTTTTTTTCATTTTCATAATCAAGACCTGTAGTAGCTTCATCTAAAATTAAAACTGATGGATTACGGTAAATCTCTCTTGCTATTGCAATTCGCTGTATTTGACCACCTGAAATTTTAGATCCTCTCTCACCAATATTTGTATCAATACCATTACTTAAAGTTTCAACTAAATTATTTAGATTTGCGTTTTTAATCGCTAAATTTAAATTATCATAATCAATATTTTCAATATTTACACCAAAAGCAATATTTTCTTTTAAAGATGCATCTAATAAAAAAATATTTTGTGAAACATATCCTAGGCATTCTTGCCATTTAAAAAGATTTTTACGTATATCTAAATTATTAACTAAAACTTTTCCTTTATCAGGTATTAACAATCCAAGCAAAATATTGATTAATGTAGACTTACCTGAGCCACTTTCTCCGCATATTCCAAAAATAGAATTTTTATTAATTTTCAAATTTAAATTTTCAAATATTTTTTTTTTTTCCATAAGAATAATTAATATTTTGACAAGTTATATCACCAGGATAGATGTTTGTTTCAGAATTATAATTTTTATGTTTTAATGAATAAATATTTTGTTCATTGAGTTCATTGGAAATTAAATTTAGTGATGGCTTAAAACTTTCAACTTGCTGCAAGTAACTATTTAGTTTAACAAAACCTGGTAATAATCTTAAGCCTGCTGCTAAATACACAACCAGTAATGGTACTATTGATTGAACTTCATTTGAATCTGAAACGTTAAAAATAATTATTATTGTTAAGATTATAAGAAAAAAAAGTTCAATTAAAAATCTTGGAGCTTCTTGAAGAGTGTTAGATTTATATGCAGATTTTACAAATGATCCAATATTATTACTAAAAATATCTTTAAAAAAATTTTCAGATTTTTTTAATTTTATATCTTTAATTGTTCCGAAAATTTCTTGCAAGTTTTTTAAAATTTTTGCAAAAGATTTTTGACGAATAATACCAAAATTAAAAATAATTTTTTTTGTAAAAAAATAGTATATAGATGTAAAAATAAGAAAAAAACATATTAGGCTTAAAGATGTTTTGAAATCAATAATCAAAATTAAAATTGCTATCATAAAAAAAATAAATAACTCAACAGCTATTTTCAAATAACAAAAAGTCATTTGGGATAAATTTTTACTTTCAAAAACTATATTTCTAATAAGATCTGAAGATTTTTGATTAACAAAAAACAAATAATTACTACTTAAATATTTTTTCAAAAGATTCTCACTAAGAATTTTATAAATATTTTGTGAAAATTTGTTTGTCCAATATGAAAAACTTATCAAGTAAAAAGTCTTTAAAACAAATAGAATAATAATAAATAATAAAGCGGATAATAAAATTTGATTTTTGACAAAATTATTTTCGATATGACTCAAAAAGTTATTAATAAAATCAAATGATGTTTCCCCACTAATAATTATTTCTGCAATTGGAACTAAAACGGAAATACTCAGTAGTTCAAAGAATGTAGCAACAAGTAATAAAAATACAAAAATATATAATTTTGATTTAATTTGATTGGGTAAAATTTTAAGTAATTTGTTTATGCTATGCATTTAAAAAATAATACTTTGAACTAATTTACCATCATAGATCTAAAATATAAGGCATAAATATGATGTAAACCCAAATCGTATAAATAAGTTTTATTAAATATGTATATTTTAGAAAGTTAATGATAAAATTATCAAAAAATTTTTCTTATGTTTTTTATGCTTTAAAAATTTTTATTATATGTGTAAATATTTTCTTTTAGATTTATCAAATTAAATAATTATATAAATTGAAAAAAATCGTTTTTTTAACTTCCCAACCTCTTGAACAGAGAAATTTTTATCGATTTGGGTTAGATATATTCATTAAACAAAATTGGGAGATTATTTATTGTCATTTTAATGAAACAAATTATGCCATCGATATTTTAGGAAATGAAAAAAAAGTTAAACCTGAAGATCTGAAAAATATTGAAAACTACACTATTTCAAGTTTTAAAGAACTGAGGAAAATTTTAAGTAAAATTAAAAATTCCTATTATGCTGATTTTACACTTGGTAGTTTTTTTAAGATTTATGCTAATTTGAAATTAGAAAGAAATAATACTCGATTGATTTTTGAGATAAACAATTATCCAACTTTTAAAAAAAAGTATGAATTAAGAAATTTTTTAAACGTTTTTAGGAACTTTTTATCATCAAAAAATAATTATTATAAAATTTTAAGATTTATGATTGTTAAAACTAATAATTTTTTTATCAATTATGTTTATAAAAAACCTATCTTAATTTCTTCAGGGAAGAATTTTTCTAATCCGAAAAAATATTTGGACATTATTGATACTCATGCAATGGATTATGATTTTTTTTTAAAAGATAAAGATTCAATAAAAGAGGAAAAATTTATTACTTTTGTTGATGCATATCTAGAAAATCATCCAGATTTAATTTTTTTAAAAAAAAGTGTTGTTACAAAAAAAAATTACTTAAATTCTTTAAATAATTTTTTTTCTATGCTCGAGAATGAATTTAACCATAAAGTTGTTATCGCAATACATCCTAGAGCACCTTTTGATAATTCCAGATATGAAGAAAGAGAGAAATTTTTTTATAATACTTATAATGGTATAAAAAAATCAAAATTAGTAATAATGCATGGATCTACTTCTGCAAATTTTGCGTGTATGCTTAGAAAACCAATAATATTTATTTATACAAATGAAATGTCTCAAAACTATCCAAGATCTGTTGAAAATATAAAATTTTTTGCTGAAGAGTTTGGGACTAAAGCAATTAATATAGATAATAATGAAAAAATAAATTTTAATGATTATTTGAAAATAAATCAAAAAAAATATGATGAATATTTTTCAAAATATATATTAAACAATAAAAACAACAATTTATTGTTCTGGGAAAAAGTAATTTTTGAATTAGAAAATAAAGCTAAAAATTTTTAATTATTGATTTAAATTGTTTATTACCATAATCAAAATTCATAACTTTTTTTCTTGGTGACTCTGTCTTTAAGCTCCAAGTTTTTTCTTTAGTTTTTGTTACAAAATTAAAAACTCTATTAATTTCCTGAATATTTAATTTAGCAAAACAAGTCCAAAATAATCCTTTTTTTTTTAATTTAGAAAAAGATCCGAATCTATAAGAAAATATTGGATTTTTAGAAGATTTAAACATAATAAAACCAACTCTAGCTCCTTTTGCTAAAAACTCATTTGCTAAAGTTGAATAAGTAGAAAAAATAAACTTATAATTCAATAATAATTCATAGCTAGTTTTTTTTCTATCTAAAATAAATCTTAAATCATTTTTTAAAACTTTATTGTAAAAATTTTTTTCTGTGATTAGAATTTTTGGATTATTTCGATATCTTGGCAATATATTAAATCGAATATTATTTTTCTTTGCTATCTCATGCAGATAAAATGCAACAATATCCTCATTTTCACATTTATCTTTACTCGTATGACTATAATTTGAAATAAAAACTATTTCTTTTTTTTGTCTTTTAAAATTTATCTTACTAAAATTATTTTCAAACGATCCTATCTCAAAAAAATTGCCATTTATTCTTTTAGAATAAAATTTTCTAACAGTATTATTAAATAAAAGAACATAATCTACATGAAATTTTTTTTTACTATTTTTTGGAAAAAAATAATCACTATTTGAAATAATTCCCTCTGTATCTCCTCTTTGGCCTTTTTGTAACATAAGTGTTTTAATCCCAGTTTTTTTACCTAGTTTATAAAAAATTGTATGATAATCAAAAGCAGTCATTATTAGCTTTGGGGATACGTGTTTTATAAATTCAGCACAATAATCAAGTGTTGAAATTTTTAATTTTAAGAAACATTTAAATAATATATTTAAATTTATTTCTTCACCCCTTCTATATAAAATTGTTATATTTTTTTTTTTTATATATTCTAAGAAAGGGTTGTAATCTCCATCCACTAAAATAAATTTATTTTTTTTTGGGAGTTTAATTATCCATTTTGCTTTAAAAATATATTTAAAAAAAACTTTTAAATTATAGAAAAATAGCATAAGAATTTTCATACAATAATTATATCATTAATTCTTGTTTATGTTTTAATTTTTTAGAAAAAAACAATTTAGATACCTGTTTAATAAACTTATGTTATAATAATTTATGCCAAAAAAAAAGATAGTTATATTTGGAGGCAATGATCATTCGAGAGTTGTTTTTTCTGAAATAGTAAAATTAAGAAAATATAATATTTTGGGGTTTATAGATGATTTTTCAAAAAAAGGAAAAAAAATAATTTCTTATAAAAATAAAGATTATTTTAATCTTGGAACTACAAAAAATTTTATTCAACAAAAAAATCAAAAAAGAAAGAAAGATAATATCTCAGGTATTATTGGTATTGGTTTAAATTATATTAGAAAAAAAATTGTTAAAAAAGTTTCAAAATTAGATAAAAATTTTCAGTGGGAAAAAATCATCTCCAAAAATTGTATATTGAATGGAAATTTAGAGATTGGGGAAGGCTGCTTGATTATGTCAGGTGTTATAATTAATACACAAACAAAAATTGGTAAGCATTGTATAATTAATACATCATCTTCAATAGACCATGACAATAATTTTAAGGATTATTCTAGTTGCGGTCCAGGAGTTGTAACTGGAGGTAATGTTACTGTTGGTGAAAATAGTCATTTAGGTATTGGTACAATAATTAAAAATGGAGTAAAAATAGGAAAAAATACAATCATTGGTGGAAATTCCTATGTAAATAAAAATTGCAGCAATAATTCAATTTACCTTGGCAGTCCTACTAAATTAATTAAAAAAAGAAAAGAAAATGATAATTACCTTTAATCATCTGTGCCATCTTTATTGATAGTATGTCTTAGGCGCCAAGTACTTTTTACTCTTTTCCATAAGTGAGATGATCTAAATTTATCACAAATTTTAAAAAAAGTTTCTTCTTTTATTTCTAAAAATTTCATTATCTCCGAAAAATACCTATCAGGAAATTCACCATCATACTTTTTTACTAAATTTTTTCCTTCTTCTCTTGTTAAATGTTTATTTCTTATTTCCTGACTGGCATCATAAGTAGCTCTTCCAATTCCAAATTTTATAAATGTTGTGTAATAATGTAGATCATCTATCTTATCATCTATACTATTATACTTACTAAATGTGCCTTGTGTTCTGAAAGGTCTGGGAGAAAACCCAGTATTTTTTACAGCATAATAAAAAGCTTCTTGTGGGATCCATTTTAGATAATAACCTAAGTAATGAATTTCAATTTTATTTTTGTTTATTTCTTTATCGCTTGTTGGTAAAAAAATTTTATAATCTCTATATTTAAATTTATATTTTTTTATAAGTTCAGATATTTTAATTCCTGCGAGGTAAATATTATTATAGTTTTTTACGGCAAAATAACTTTTCTTTCTTAGAGATGAATTGTTTTCAGCAATTGGATTACCATATTCAGCTTCATTCTCACCATAAAATACTAATTTAATACCAAATTTAGATGCTATTTTTGGAGCAATATTTTTTTGACCTAAAATAAATGTTTGAAATGGGTGAAATAAATTTATTATTGAGAGTTTTGTTAACTCTTTCATCACTCTTCCATTTGGTCTTACAACTAGCGCATCAAAGCCACCAATGTTGATCCAATTATTATAATTTTTCAATCCATAATCAGTATAAAGTATGGGCGGCCAAGTTACTATTAAGGGATTCATATTGTACTTATATTTCAGTACATGAGCTTGAAAAGCACTATCTTTACCTCCACTTCCTGGTATTAAGCAATCATACTCTCCATTTTTTTTTCTATGTTTGTCTAAAAGTTTAACAAGTTTTTTTTCTCTTTCTTTCCAATTAATTTTATTTTTTATATCATTTTGTTTACAAGCATCACAAATACCATCCTGCTCATTAATCTTAAGATACTTAGCATTTTTTCTATCTTTAGTATGAAAAAATTCAGATATTGAACCAGGTCTTTGATTGGACATAACACAATTTTTACAGAAGATTATTTTTTTAGGTAAATTATATTTTACAATCATTTTACTTATCAATTTTGTTCAAAAAATTCTGAATAATCTTTAAACCATTTAAGCCACTTTTTTCAGGATGAAATTGAACACCATACAAATTTTTATACTGGATTGATGTAGTGACTCTGTTTCCACCAAAATTTATTGTTGAAGTAATATATTTCTTATCTTTAGCCTCAACATAATACGAATGGATGAAATAAATCGATGGTTTCATACTTATCTTTTTGAACAAATCGTTATTTTTGTTTTTTTTAAAATCTAAAACATTCCATCCAAGATTAGGTACCATATTTTTAGTTTTAAGATCTTTAAGGGATTTAACTTTTCCATTTAAAATATTTAAACCTTTAGTTTTTTTAAACTCTTTGCTCGAACTAAATAACATTTGGAATCCCAAACAAATAGCTAGTATAGGTTTATTTTTTTTAAAAAAATTTTTAATTGTTGTGTCTAAACCTGAATTTTTCAATTTTTTCATCCCAGCTGGGAAAGATCCAACACCTGGTAAAATTAATCCTGAGGAATTCATAATTATATCTTTATCATTAGTAATCTTTGTTTTAAAACCTAAATGATTTACTGCACCAACTATGCTTTTAAGATTGTTAATTCCTGTATCTATTATTGATATATACTTCATAATCTTACTTTTATTCCCATTTTTTTTAAATACTTTTTAATAGAGGGAATATTGGTTTTTTTAAAATTTGTTGTATCCCTTGAAAATGTTAGAAACTGAGTATTTCCCTCACCTTTTGACTCAAATTTAAAATTTTTTTCTCTTATTAATGAGTAATGTATTAAAGATGATATAGCTACTCCAGAAACTTTGTCATGTTTTAACACATCGTAAATTTGATTTTCATTGCCTGCTCCTCCATGAATTATGAATGGAACATTAATTTGATCGTAAATTAATTCTAATATTTCTTGATCAAAACCATTTCCCATTCCATCACATGATATCGAAGTTAGAATAATTTCTCCAACTCCATGTTGTTGAGCTTCGGTAAACCAATCTAATAATTTTTTATTGGAAACCTCTCTTCCATAATTACTAAGGCAAATAAATTCATTGTTAGAATTTTTAATTACTTCAATAGAAAGACAAATATTTGCAGATCCAAATTTTTTACTTGCATCAAGTAAAAACTTTGGTCTTTTTATAGCAGCTGAATTAATAAATACTTTGTCAGCTCCAGCACTTAAAACTTGTTCAATGTCTTTTAAACTTTTAATTCCACCACCAACTGAGATTGGAATAAATACATCGGATGAAGTTTTCTCAATTAACTCTAAAAAATTTTTTCTCTCATAAAGACTAGCAACACAGTCATGGTAGATAATTTCATCAGATAAATTTTCATAATATTTCTTAGCAAAATAACTCGGATCACCTAGGACTCTTAAACCCTCTAGATTTACACCTTTTACTAAATTAGGTCCTTTAATATCTAATTTAGAAATTATTCTTTTCATATTGCTTTACAAAGGTAGTAATAGTTATTAGTAATTAATGCTAAAATAAGCAATGTTTAAGTTATCAAAAAAAAACGTTAAAAAAACATATAATTTACCAAAAAATGTGGAGTTTTGTAAAAGCTGTGTTGTTTCTAATCAAAGGCCAAGGATTAGTTTTAATAAGAATGGAATATGTAATGCATGTGAAAATCTAAAAGATAAAATTAAAATTAATTGGCATGATAGAGAAAAAGAATTAAAGGATTTGCTTTCTAGATATAGAAGGAAAGACGGAAAATTTGATGTTATTGTCCCTTCGAGCGGTGGTAAAGATAGTGCTGTGGTGGCACATAAACTTAAACATAAGTATAATATGAATCCTCTTACTGTGACATGGGCTCCACACATCTATACAGATATTGGTTGGAAAAACTTTCAGGGTTTAATTCACTCTGGATTGACTAATATTCTCGGTACCCCTGATGGCAAAGTTCATAGGAGGCTAACTAGAGACTCTTTAATTGAAATAGGAGACCCTTTTCAGCCTTTCATATATGGACAAGTTAGTTTTCCTGTTAAAATGGCTATACAGTTCGGGGTAAGCTTAATAATGGATGGAGAAAACGGTGAATTTGAATATGGAGGAGAAAAAAGTGCTTCAGAAAAATCTTTTTCACCTAAAGATGAAATCAAATATTGGTTTTCTGATTTTGAAGCAAAGAAATGGTTAAAAAAAGGTTATACAAATAAAGAAATGGATATCTACATGTCTCCATCAATAGACGAAATATTATCTAATAAAATTAATAGACAATTTTGGAGTTATTATCAATTTTGGGATCCTCAAGAACATTATTATTATTCAACTAAAAATACTGGTTTTAAAGCAAACCCTGATGGAAGATCAGAGGGTACTTTTTCAAAATATGCCTCTCTTGATGACGCAATTGATGGTTTTCATTTCTATTTTATGTTTTTAAAATTTGGTATTGGTAGAGCAACTTCAGATGCTGCTCATGAAATACGAGATAAACATTTGAAAAGAGAAGAAGGAGTAAAACTGGTAAAGAAGTATGATGGTGAATTTCCTAAGAAGTATTACAATAAATTTCTTAAATATTGTAATATAAATGAAAAAGAATTCAATAAGATTTGTGATAGATGGCGATCTGATCATTTATGGACAAAAAAAAATGGTAAATGGAAATTAAATAAACAAGTAAGTTGAATAATGGATATTTGGTTAGATTGGTCTAGTTTAAATAAAATATTAAAACAAAAAAAGAGGGTTTATTTTTTTGGAAGATCTGAAGATTGGGTTCCCAAAACACTATCAAAAGTAAAAAAACAAAAAATTGAAATTACTATTCTTGATAACAATCCTGCATACAAAAATACGTCTTTTTTAGATTGTGAAGTTATTAATCCAAGTATTCTTAAAAAATTTGATTTTAACAAAGATTATGTTGTAATCACAGCTGAACCAGAAACAATAATACCAGAATTAGAAAGATATAAACTTGAGGCTGGAAAAAATTTTTGTTGCACTCCTCAAATAAAAGAGTGGGGTAAACTTCAGGAAATTAAGAAGAATTCTTCTGATTTAATTTTTTCATCTTCAGATTACTTTGACCTTAGTAAAGCAAGAAGTAGTAAACTTGGAGGTGGAATTTTTACAGCTAACGTTGCTAATCAAAAATATGAGAAAAAACTTGATGGTCAATACAGACAAATTATTAAACATAAAGATTATTATTACGTGATTGAGTATATTAAAAAGGAAATTCATATTTTTGATAAAAAATTTAAAATAATCCAGAAATATAATCTGGATCAAAGTAAAACACAAAATGAAAAACCAAACTATTGTGGTATAACTTATTTGCCAAATACTAAATGTTTTTATGTAGCAAATACTGCATCAGATGAGATTTCAATTTATGATCAAAAAAATTTTAAGTTATTAGATAAAATAATTTTTTCTAATAAATCAAAAAAATTTGCAGATGGTCAATGCCATATTAATGATATTACCTCATTAGGATCTAGTCTTCTTGTTTCTTATTTTTCCAGATCTGGACTTTGGAGAAAAGGTATTTTTGATGGAGGCGTTTCAGAAATAGAAACGGATACTGGTAAAATTAATGATTTAATTTCAGGTCTTGGTCAGCCACATAGTCCGGAAGTTATAGAGGGACAAATATATGTTTTAGATTCATTCAATAAATATTTATACCACGGTACAAAAAAAGTTTCTAAATTCTCAGGATTTCTGAGGGGTTTGTCTTTTGATGATAACTATTTTTACATAGGCCAAAGTGAAGATATGTACTTAACTAAAGACATGGGTTCCGACATGAGCAATACAATGTGTAATGCTGGAATATTTCAATTAGATGTTAATAAAAATATATCGAGGTTTTTATCTATTCCTGATGTAATGAATATACATGATATATTAATTTTAAAATAAAATATGATCAAAAGTATTTATTCTACTTACAAGTGTTCAAGATTTTTTTAATTTTTGAATTTTTTAAATAATAGTTCAAAATTTTCAAATCCTCTCTATTATCTATATCAACCCATTTTTCATTACTTGTTACTAGACCATAAGTTTTTTTTGGTAGATTTATTTTATTTTTATACAAATAAGATCTGTAAACATATATGTTTCCTGTAGGTAGAAACTTTTCTTTTATATCCTGTGTTCTTTTATTTAAATGGTAGTCTGGTTTCCAACAATTGTTAATTACTCTACCTGTAAAAGATTTATCCTTAGCCAAATGTATCAGGCTATCAAAGTTTTTTTTATTATCTAAAATTTTTATTGACCTATGAACTAAATTTAGTTTTCTTAATGGAGATGTTGGCTGAAGTAAGATAATATACTTATAACTTTGGTTCGATCTATTTAATGTATGAAAAATTACGTCATGCATCGAGGCATAATCATTTGATATTTTTTTTGGCCTTTTAAGAAAAAAAACATTTTCTTCACTACAAATTTTTTTAATTTGATTGCAATCACTTGTCACTACTAAATCGCAATCCTTCTTTTTTAATTTTTTTGCAAAGTTGATTGTCCAAAAAATTAAGGGTTTATTAAGAATTTTTACAAGATTTTTATTTTTAATTCTTTTTGAAGTTTTTCTAGCTGGAATTATAATTAAATTTTTCATTATTTTGAGTAATCTTTAAAAATTTTTAATTGTTCTTTTGTACCGAGATCAAACCAATTTTCATAGAATGGGAAAGCAATTACTTTTTTCTTCTTTTTAATCATCTGTGTTATTAGAACATTCATGTCCATGTATTGATTGCGTTTTAAAATTTTTGCACACCTAGTCTTTAAAACATAAATACCTGAATTAATAATTATATTTTTTTTTGGTTTTTCAATTATGTTACTCACTTTTATACCTTTGGTATTTACTTCTCCATAATGATTTTCTGTTACATATTTTTTTACAGCTATTGTAAGGTCTGCTTTATTCTTAATATGAAACTCAAGTAGACTTTTATAATTTATCTCACTCAGGACATCACAATTGGTAAGTAAAAAGTTTTTTTCTTTTATTTTATTTTTTAGTAAAGATAAGGATCCTGCGGTACCTAATGGTTTTTTCTCATTAATATAATTTATGTTAATATTCATATTATCACCGTTTTTGTAATAATTTTTAATTAAGTTTCTTTTATAATAAGTAGTTAATATAAAATTTGCGAATCCATGTTTTCTTATATTTTGCATAACTATAGATAACATCGGTATTTTTTTAATGAGTACCAAAGCTTTTGGTATTTTATTAGTCACCGGCCTTAATCTTGAGCCTATTCCACCAGACATTATCACTACTGGCACTTTTAAATTTTGAAATACTAGTTTGTTTCTATTAAATATCCCAATTACTTTTTTTTTATGTATGATGGGTGCTTGATCGATATCTTTATTTTTTAATTTTTTAATTGAATTTTTTTTGTCAAAATTTTTTTTTAAAACTATTGGTTTTTTGTTATATACTTGATAAATCTTTGTTTCTAAGTTTTTTCCTCTTAAGAGAGCTCGTCTTATATCTCCATCATTAAGAACGCCTTTAAAATTTTTCTTTTTATCTACAACAATACATATTTTAGCATTCGATAAAGTTAAACTTTTTAAAGCATCATTAATTGTTTGATCAAGTGTAATTAAGGTTTTTCTCATATCTTTACTTAGTAAATATTTATTATTAGATATCATAGAATTTTTTTTTTAAATGAAATTTAAAATTTAGAATTTTTTTTGCAATTTTTAATGGAGTTTCTTTTTTAAGAAATGGATTAAAAATTTTCTTAGGTCTTTTTTTAATTTTAATAAAAGCTTTTTGAATTGATCTGAAAGTATAATCACAATTTATAATATTATTTGAAGTAATCCTGCCATCTTGTCTATTTCCAATATTGATTGTTTTAGTCCCAAAACTAGGTGTTTCTAAAACTCCACTAGAAGAATTTCCAACAACTAAAAAAGCAATTTTCATTAATGAAAAATAAGAGGAATTTCCTAATGAATTAAAAAAATAAGCATTATCATTTAATTTGACAAAATTTAAAATTTCTTTATTTATTATATCTGCCTCGTTATCAGAATTCGATGATGAAAATATGATGATCTCATTTTTAAAAGAACTTAAAAATTTAAGTAAATTTTTAATTTGATACTTAGATTGGTTTTTTTCTAGCGTGACTGGGTGATATGTTGATAAAATGATTTTTTTATCTAATTTAATTTTAAGCTTTTTTTCCAATTTGAGTTTCGACAATAATTGAGTTTTTGATATTGAGAAAGCGCCTAATCCCCCATAATTAAAAATTGTTTTTGGATTTTCTCCCAACTGGATTAGTCTTTTTCTATATTTGTCATGTATCGGAAAATGTAAGTGTGATAATTTTGATATTGAGTTACGAATAGAGTCATCGATTGCACCTGAAGTCACCTCTCCTCCATGGATATGTGCAATTGGTAATCTAAACGACATAGCTGCTATAGCGCTACCTAATAATTCATATCTATCACCCAATAAAACCATCACATCTGGAGATAAATTATTAATTGTCTGTGATGTAAGCTTTATTGACTCTGCAATATAATTACTTATATCATTATCACTTAAGGTTCTATTCAATAATTTTTTTTTAAATAATCTTTTTTTAATAATATTCTTAATTTTATCTTTTTTTATCTCTTTTATTGTTTGTCCAAATTCTGAAGATAAGTGAGATCCTGTAACCAATAAATAAGTCTTTTTATTAATTTTTTGAGAACAAATGATGACGTTTCTTATTAATCCATAATCAGCCCTGGAACTTGAAACAAATAATACTTTTTTCATTTAAAATAAATTATTCTTTAATTCAAAAATTCTCTTATTTAATTTTTTTTTTGCTCAAAATAGTTTGTACTCGAACAGAACTTTTTAAACGTTTTCCAATAAATTTTTTATAATCTATTGGTGAAACTCCTTTGAGTCGAGGTCTAAGAGCAATTAAATCATCTTTTTTAATAATATGATTTTTTTCAAGGTTTTTAGAAAAATAAATTGATTTTTTTGCGATTTTACTAGTGTATGATTCTTTTTTACTAATTGAATTTCTATCGTCATTTAAACTTAATCTTACATCTCGAATACTTTCGACAAATTTACTTAAATTTTTACATTCTAGTGATGCTCTATGATCTGGACCTTTCATCTTATTGTCTAGAGTAATATGTTTTTCAATAATTGATGAACCTTTTGAGATAGCTGCTATAGCTGCATCTGTTCCAATTGTATGGTCGGAAAATCCAACTTCATAACCAAATTTTTTAATTTGATCTATTGCTCCTAATTTAGAATCTTTTAAATCTGTAGGGTAATCACTAATACAATGAAGAATAGCTAATTTATCTTTTTTAAATTTAACAATATTTAAAATTTTCTTTAACTCTTTTATTTTAGTCATTCCAGTTGAGATTATAACTGGCTTTTTAAATTTTTTAATTGTTTCGATTAAAAAAATATTGTCATTGTCAGAAGATGAAATTTTGAAAGCTGGAACATTTAGTTTATTCAAAAAATATGCACTTTCAATATCAAATGGAGTGGATAAGAAAATTATTTTTTTTTTTTTACAATAATTTTTGATCTTTATAAAATCAAGATGACTTAAATTGTATGCTTTTATCAATTCATTCATGTTGCTAAAATTAGTTTTTTTTTGATATTTTGCTAATGGTGTATTCTCAACCATTAATTTATTTATTTTTATTGTTTGAAATTTTACTGCATCACATTTTGCAGCTACAGCATAATCTATTAATTTAAATGCTTTATTTAAATTACCATTATGGTTCATGCCAATTTCAGCAATAATAAAGGGTAAATTTTTTGTAGAAATTTTTTTTTTATCTATCTTCATTTAATTTTCAAAATTCATCTATTTTTGATACTTCTTTAATATACCTATAATTTTTTTTTTTTCTGAAAGTTGAAGACTAGCGCTTGAAGGTAAACACAATGTTGTGCTGAGTAACTGCCTTGCTTTTACAATTTTGTGATTCTGATAATTTCTATATGGTTTTTGCAAATGGTTTAAGAACCAAATTGGTCTTACTTGGATTTTGTTATCAATAAAAATTTTTATTAATTGTTTTAAACTCTTTTTATATTTTTTTTTATCAATACTAATTAAGTTTATCCAGTTATTAGATTTTGAATAACTTGGATTTGAGATAACTGATATTCCACGTATTTTTGAAATATTCTTAAAATAAAATTCATTAATCTTTTTTTTGTTATCTAATATCTTTTTAAAATTTTCAATTTGTGCAACACCAATGGCCGCATGTAAATTTGTCATTCTATAATTAAATCCAACATCATCATGAATAAATTCAATTGGATTATTTTTTGCCTGTGAAATTAGGTATCTAGCTTTATTAGCTAATTTTTTTTTTTGAGTTAAAATTACCCCTCCACCACCACAGGTAATTGTCTTATTTCCATTAAAAGATAAACAACCAAACTTTCCTGATGTGCCGGCGTGTTTTTTATAGCCAATATTCTTATAATATGAACCAAAACTTTCTGCAGCATCCTCTATCAAATCAATATTTTTTTTTTTACAAACTTTAATTAATGGTTTTAAATTAACTAGATTCCCAAAAACGTGAACAACAACAATTGTAGAGATTCTTTTTTTTGTTTTTTTATTATAGGTTATATTTCTTTTTGTTATTGTTTCATTTTCTAAAAAAGAAATTGTTTTTTCTATGTCGATATTTAAAAAGTTATCAACATCCATAAAAATGGGATTTGCTTTGCAATAAAAAATTGCATTTACAGGTGCAATAAAACTGACGGTTGGAACAATTACTTCATCGCCTGGTGTGATATTAGATAATAATAAACTTATATGAAGTGCTGACGTGCCACTATTAACTGCTATAGCATACTTTGATTTAGTATAACTACAAATTTTCTTTTCAAAAAGATCTATAAATTTTCCCGAAGTTGAAATCCAGTTAGAATTGATGCATTCTTGAAGATATTTTTTTTCATTTCCTAATAATGTTGGTTCGTGAAGAGATATCATCGAATTAAAAGTCTAAGTTATAATTGCCATATTGATTTTTTGTTTTAAAATTAAATGTTTCCTTTTTAATTTCTGAGATTATTTCCTCTACACCTCTTAATATCGTATATCTTGGCTTAAAGCCCAATACTGAACTTACTTTTGAAAAGTCAACTATATAATTTCTTCTATCAACACCTTTTTCAAGATACCGTACTTTACCCTTAGGATAATACTTCAAAATTTCATCTACTATCATTTGTTTAGTAAAATTATTTTTATTATCTCCAACATTAAAAATTTCAAATCCAATTTTATTTATATCCGCTGAGATTACATCACAAATCAAATAAGCAAAGTCTTCTGTATGACAATATGGTCTCCAAGTGTGTGGATCATAAACCACCAATTCGTTTCCGAGTGCCATTTCTTTAGTAAATTCATTTACTGTTAAGTCAAAACGCATTCTTGGTGATAAACCAAAAGCCGTTGCAAATCTGAGTATTGTTGGTTTCAAATTAGAGTTTTTTTTTAATTCAATTAAATATTTTTCAATTTGAACTTTTGCCGAAGCATATAATGAAAGTGGATTTAGTTCATGATTTTCTTTTGCTAGAGTATTATTATCAGTAATGCCATAATTAGAGCATGTTGAAGTAAATATAAGTCTCTCAATATTTTTTTTTTCACAAATTTCAATAATATTAATTACTCCATTTATATTTATCTCATCATTTTCTTTAGGGTATTTTTTTGAAATTGGGTCACCAACTAAACCAGCCAACAAAATAACACAACAATTTTCATCAAAATATTTATCTAAGTTTTTTTTTTTTCTAATATCAATGTTGATAAAATCAAAATTTTTATTTTTTAAGAAACTTTTAATAGACTCGTCTTGACCATAAATTAAGTTATCAATACATTTTACTTTATAATTCTTTTGAAGAAGATGTTTTGTCAAAACAGTTCCTATATAACCTGCGCCACCAACTAAAATTATTTTGTTTTTCATATCTTAAGTTATTGATGTCAAATATAATTAAATTTAAATTTTTTGAAATATTATTCTCATTGAATTCGATAATTTTTGATTATCTATAATTGATTGTGTTAAATCAGCAAAATGTTTTAATCTATTATTTAATTTTATGTTTTGTTTAAATTCAATTGATTGAAAATAATCTTTCACATCTAAACCATAGTATTCAATAGATTTAATTTTTAAACCTGCTTTTTTTGATAAATATCTTAAAGAATTATAATTAAAAAAACATATGTGACGAAATACAGCTAATAAATTTAAATCAGATCGCATCAATTCAAAAGACAATGAATGAATATTAGGTGTATAAGCCAAAATAAAAGATTTTGGTTTTAACTTTTTTGCAGCAATTTTAAGTTCCTTGATTGGGTCATAAAAATGTTCAATTGCATCAAACATGGTAATAAGATCGTAAGTATTATTTTTTTCATCAGAAAGATTAGAAACTTGCACGTTCAATTTTTTTGATTTACAAAAATTTATTCTTGAACTATCTAGGTCTATTCCTTTATTTTTTATGTTGTTATCTTTTAAAACACTTATGAAATAACCAGATCCGCAACCTAGATCTAGAACATTAAAATTTTTCCTATTAGGAAAAATTTTATTTTTAATATATCTTAATCTCTCTAATCCAAAATTCTTCTTCCTATAATTAAAAGTTTTTATCATTTCTTCTTTAAAATCTTTAAAGTTTATTTTATTTTTTTTAAAGAAGTCAGAAGTTTGAAATTTTGTAATGTTTAGATTGTTAAAAATTACACCACATTTTTTGCATTTTCTTAATTGATATTTTTTATAGGATAAAAATTTTGAATTTTGTTTTTTTTTACAAAGGTGACAAATATTAGATTTAGTATTTAAGTATTTGTTATATTTTTTATAATAAAAATCTCTGTTAATAAGGGCATTTTTATAAAAATGTTTACTTCTAAGGTGATTTATATCTATATCGAAAATCTCTAATTTATTAAAATCATCTACAATAAATTTTTTTTTCATTATTTTTAAATATTAAAGACTATATTTTTAAAATATCTTTTTACTCAGATATTACAAATATTTCATATTAATATTTTATGGGTATTGTGGTAATTTTAAGATGAATATCATTTTTATAAATTTTCGTTAAAAATTTTTTTCAGTGCATAAATCAAGCCATTTGAGCTATTAGTACTGGTCAGCTGCACGCATTACTGCGCTTCCACATCCAGCCTATCAACGTGGT
>MDTB01070254.1_pt1 | contig 19676 bp, 22 predicted proteins | sample 811161 | NCBI WGS metagenome assembly MDTB01 (sample SAMN05326650, study PRJNA326480) | marine metagenome | isolation source: seawater | place: Mediterranean Sea | collected 2009 | reverse complement strand
TGAATTGAGCGAGTGACGCGATTCGAACGCGCGACCCCAACCTTGGCAAGGTTGTGCTCTACCAGCTGAGCTACACTCGCAATACATGGCATAATAAAACAATTTTAAATTATAAAAAAGAAAAAGTTAATCCTTGAGTGGAAAATCTGCTTTACTAGCTATGTCTTCAATAAATGATGCAACTTCCTTATCATCTGGGATTGTTGGTGAAAGCGGCACACTAAAGAAAATACTTCTATTTTTATATCCAGCTAATGAAATACCAAGCTCAGTGGCTTCTTTTTGATACTTTCTAATCAATTCTAATACATTAGGTTGATTAGCATATACTTCTTCAAGCTTTTTCGATGGGTCCTTTGCCTTTAGTCTATTAAGACGATAATCTATCTCCTGTAAGCGATTAAAAGGCGCAGAAACATCATTTATAGCATTATTGGGCTCTTTAATTCTAATATCAAGAATGCTTAAGTGTTTTCCTTGAATTCCTCCAGCATAAACCAAAGAACCTTTTTCATTTTGCAAAGTTCGAGGTTCTGTTCTTTTTGTTGAACCGCTTACAAAAATATAATCTGCATCTACAAAAGACGTTGATAAATCGATAATATTATCATCTCGAACATTAATCAATAAAACTACAAGATCAACATTCGGCTTTAATTCGTTTATATACTTGTTACCTGCTTCAATAAAATTTTTATTTATTATAGATTTAAATCTTGCAGATTGGCTAAGGCCTATAAAAGCAATTTTAGTGCCATCCTTGTTAATAATATGGTAGGGCTTAAACAATAGCCTGTTTGATGCTTTATCGAATAAATTTGCAGAAATAAAATTCACAGATGAACCCTTAGTTATTTCAACCAAAAAATCAGCTCCCCCTTTAAAATCATTCGACCCAATATTAACAATATCTTGTCCCAAAAATTCAAGAGTTTTAACGAAATTTCTCGCTTTAAATTTTTTATTATCTACTGAAAGTTTATCTGGGTTGATTTGATTACTATCAAACAAAGAATTTCCAGCATCAACTAATATTGATTCCCTTCCAGGCATCATATTATTTAAAAAAAAGACTTTTCTAGCTAATCCACCTAGTGGGTTTTTTGGGCAACCACAGTCGTAGAACTCAGAATAAACATTTGATGTTGATACAATAGATATATCTTGAGCTTCATTACTACTATTTCCTTGTGATAAAACAATACTAAACAATAAAAAAAATAAATATTTTTTCATTAAATTTTTCCTTTTTTTCTCTTCCGCAATATAGGGATTATAAACATATATATTCCGGTAAAACTTAAAACTATCATTAAAATTCCAGTAGGAAAGAAAACACCAAATTTAATATAATCAGTAAAAAAAGATCCGTCGTGAATTGATTCAATTATATCCGATCTTCTATAATTGACTGAATATATTTCTGAAGTTTCAAGATCCAACTGAATTTCCCAATTATTTTTTGATCTAATTTTAGCTATTCCCTTATCAGGACGTATATCTATTCTATCAATGTTATCCCAAGAAATTATTTCAGCCTCAGCAACTGTTTTTGCTGATTCTAGATATGAATTAAGCATAACAGGCTTACTATCAGATGTAATTTCAATATTGGGCTGAACCCAATTTGACTGTTTTTTAAACTGCAACAATACACCTGTTGAAAAAATAATTACAACTGGAATAAATATTACTGGAGAGATCCAATAATGTAGCTTTCTAGTTTGTTTGTTAAGGTTCAAGATTTATCTAAAATCTTATCTAGTTCAATCATTAAAAAGTTGATTTTTCTAATAAAGTTCAACATTCTTTAAAGTTTTAGCTTCGAGTATTCTTTCAAGTTCATCCATTAAATAATTCATTTTTCTTGAAACAGCTTCAAAAGGCTCAGAAGTCGTCATATCTGCTCCTGCTATTTTAAGTAATTCTACAGGATAATCAGATCCGCCTGTTGATAAATAAGCTATAAAATTATCGATTGCAACCTGTCCTTCATTTCGAACATTTTCAGCTATTTTTTCAGCAGCAGCAAAAGAAGTTGCATATGTATAAACATAGTAATTATAATAGAAATGAGGAATTCTTGACCACGAGTAAGCTTCTTCCTCTGTAATTTCCATATAAGGCCCCCAATACTTACTATACATCTCTCCAAATGACTCTGTAAGAAAATCTTCAGTAAGAATTTGTCCATTTTCAGCAGCTTCGTGAATTAATAACTCGAATTCTGCAAAACGAGTTTGCCTATAATATGTAGATCCAATGCTTTGAATGTAATTTTGAATTAAAAAGGCTTTTTCATCGTCATTTTTTGCATTAGCAAGTAAATGATCCATAAGTAATGCTTCTGTTGCAATAGCTGCTGCCTCAGCATTAAAGGTGGTATATCTATAAGTCGCATAGGGTTGATTTTTCTGACTTAAATAAGAATGGTAAGCATGTCCTAATTCATGAGCGAGAGTAAAAATATCATCTAATGTTCCAGCAAAGTTCAATTTAACTCTTGGAGCTAATCCCCATGTTGAAGACATATATGCTCCACTTTGCTTTCCTTGGCTTTCAAAAACATCAATTAGGTTTTCATTATACATTTTTTCAGTAAAATCTCTTAGCTCTCCCTCGTTTGAACTTAAAAGTGGTTCAAGAGCCTCTAGAATCATTTCTTGTGCTTCTTCGTAAGTATAAACAGCTGTAGAATCAGCTAAAGGTGCATAAGTATCGAAAGGTTTAATTTTCTCTACACCTAGATATTTAGCCTTTATCTCAGCCCACCTATGTAGAGGTTGAAGATTATCATTTACACTGTTTACCAAATTTTTGTAAACATCGGTAGATATTCCGTCTCCTTTTAATTTAGCTTCAAGGGAACTATCATAACCTCTAGCATCAGCATAAAAAATATGACCTTCAACATTTCCTTTCATTAGGACGGCCATTGTATTAATGTTGCCTTTAAATGGCACATACAACGCCTCATACATATCCTCTCTAACCCTTCTATCTGTTGACTTAGTATATTTTCCATATCTTCCTTGAGACATAGTTAATTCATTTCCATTTTCATCTTCAAAAGTAGGGTAAACAAAATCTGTTGCTCTCATAATATCGTAAGCGTCATTTGAAACACCAGTAATTTTACCTGCCATGGTAAGCAATCTTTCTTCTTTTTCTGATAGAATATGTGGTTTAGAGACAAATAAATCTTTGAATTGTTTTTCATACGTTCTTAAATATTCATCCTGAGCCATAAAGTCTTCTAATACACTAAAGTCACTTTCAAGAAGTTCTGGTGTAAAATAAGCTGTGGTTTCCCCAATTTTGATAGAGGTATTAATTACTCTTTGAACCATTTCTTGAAATTTTTCATTTCTAACATTAGCATTTGAAGAGTTTGAGGCGTAATGATATAACTTCCATAAAGTCTGATTAACTTCATCGCTTAATTTACTTGCTTCAAGAAGGACATCAGGGGAAGATAAAAGTTTTCCTTTATAATTTGCAAGTCCTGGATAAAGCTCCTTTACTCTATTTAAATCTTCCTCCCATGCTTCTTCGGTAGCATAAACTGCTGACATATCCCATTTATATTTATCGTCAATATCAGATCTAAGAGGAACTGCAGTGTTAGCTGAAGGGACCTCTGCTTCAGCAGAAACAGATTCAGAATTAGCTAAATTATCATTTGGTGTGCATGCCATAACAATAAAAATGTAAAAAATTATTAATCTAAAATACATAGTAAATATTCCTTGTTAGTTGTTGAAAGTTTAAATTTACGTAGTATAATAAATTTATTAATGAAAAAAAATTATAAAATTGGTATTGCTTTAGGGGGTGGAGCTGCAAGAGGATATGCTCACATTGGTGTGATAAATGCACTCAAAGAATTAAATATTCCAATTAGTTTTATATCGGGAACAAGTATTGGATCATTTATTGGTGCACTTTACGCATCTGGAAATATAGAAAAATTTGAAGAAGAGGTTCGCTCAAGAAATAGTTTCATGAAAGATGTTTTATTTAAGTTAGATCCAATTTTTCCAAAATTATCAATTATGAATGGTAATGAAGTTGTGAAAGTATTTAAGGAAATTACTGATGTAAAAACCTTTGAAGAGCTTGATTTACCACTTACAACTGTGGCAACCGATATTATTAACAATAAGAAAATTGAATCAAATAGCGGTGATTTAATTAATGCTATCAAAGCTAGTATAGCTATTCCTGGAGTATTAACCCCTACCTACGTTAATGATAGTTTATGTGTTGACGGTGGACTCATTGATCCAGTTCCATTGCAATCAATTGTTGAAATGGGAGCTGATATAACAATTGCTGTAAATCTTTATGGATTACAATCTTCAGAAAAAAATGATAGTAAATACAATATTATAGATATTGTTGATAGATCTGCAAAAATTGTTTTAAACAATATTACTCATTTAAGCTTTAAAAATAACGAACCAGATGTTTTGATTGAACCCCCAATTGATCAATATTATGGTTGGGATTTTCATAAATCAAATGAGTTAATACAGATTGGTTATGAAGAAGCTCTAAGGGTCTTGAATTCGAAAAAAGACTTATTTATTTAATACTTTTTTTAAAGCATCAAGGCAGTAATCAACGCTCTCGTTTCTTGCGTTAAAACCCATCAAACCAATTCTCCATATTTTTCCTGAAAGCTTGCCTAAGCCTGCACCTATTTCCAAGTTATACTCATTTAAAAGTTTTGATCTTATTTCTAAATCATCATAACCCTTTGGAATATAAATGGAGTTCATTTGAGGAAGCCTATAATTTTCATCAACTAAAAAATCGAAGTTTAAATCTTCTAATCCCTTTTTTAAGCGTAAATGGGCATCATAATGTCTTTTCCATAAATTTTCTAAGCTCTCATCGCATGCAAGCCTTAAACACTCATGAAGAGCAAAAATAGAGTTTATGGGAGCTGTATGATGATAGCTTCTTTTTCCCTCCCCGCTCCAGTAGTCTAAAACTAAAGTTTGATCCAAAAACCAACTTTGAATTTTTGTTTTACGGTTTTTAATCTTTTTAATAGCTGCATCTGAAAAAGTCAACGGAGATAACCCCGCAACTCCCGATAAACACTTTTGACTTCCAGAATAAACAGCATCTAAATTCCACTCATCTGTTAAAACAGGAATTCCAACCAAGGATGTAACTGTGTCAGCAATAACAAGGCAATCATGTTTTTTTGCAAGTTGTGATATTTCTTTAGCATCGCTTCTAACTCCTGTAGATGTCTCAGCGTGGACAAAAGCAACAATTTTTGTATCTAGATTATCGTTCAAAGTTGATTCTAGTCTATCAAGTGAAATGGGTTTACCCCATTCATGATCAATAACAACCGCTTCTCCACCAATTCTTTCTACATTTTCAACCATTCTTCCACCGAAAAGTCCATTTACACAAACTATAACTTTGTCACCAGGTTCAACTAAGTTTACAAAACTTGCTTCCATACCAGCGCTTCCAGGGGCAGAAATAGCTATTGTAAATTCATTTTTTGTTTGAAATAAATAACGAAGCATTGATTTAACTTCATCCATCATTTCAACAAACTTAGGGTCTAAATGTCCAACTTCAGGCTTTGTAAGCGCACTAGCAACTTCGGGATATATATTAGTAGGTCCAGCGCCTAATAAACGGCGTCTTGGTGTTTGAAATGCTTTTACTTGCAATTTATTTTTCCCCTCTTAGTAATAAATCAATAAAATTTACACTTAATCTGTAACAACTTCACTTCTTTTCAGCATTTTTACGGACATTTCAATTTTTTCAAGAGGATTATCATTCATATCTTTTTCAACGCTTGCAATTGCATCTATAACTTCCAGACCTTGAATGACTTTTCCGAATACGGTATAATTATTATCTAAAAAACCAGGATCGCCATGGCAAACAAAAAATTGACTTGATGCGCTATTAGGGTCATTCGTTCTGGCCATAGATAAAATTCCTTTAGTGTGAGGAACATCATTGAATTCCTGTGGAATTAGCCAAGTAGATGAATCATTTTCATCTCCTATTCCAAAATATTTACCAGCCCTTCCACCTGTTCCATGCAATGATCTATTATCCAATTTAGAATTAGGATCTCCTCCTTGAATTACAAAATCAGGAATAACTCTGTGGAATGAAGTTCCATTAAAATATTGTTCATTAACCAAGGTTACAAAACTCTCGACATGCATTGGTGCTATATCTGGATAAAACTCTACAATCATATCTCCATGTTTAGTTGAAATGACTGCTACTTCAGTTTCTTTATCATAATTCATTATTATTACTCCTATTACAAAAAATATTAATATTAGACCCAAAAATTTTTTCATTTTTTCCTCAATTACAATTATTTGAAAAGAAAAATATAAACTGCTGTATCAATAAACAGCAGTTTATAATTAAATCATTCTTATTCAGAATCATCATTTGATGATAATGGTTTAGCAAATTGAGTAACACCGCTAATTTTACCATCTAAATCAAAATAGTATGTTTCAGAAACCTCAGCTTCCCAAACTTCACCTTCATTTGATTCTACTCTAACTTCTGACCAGACAATTAAACCTGATTCTGGATCAGTATCTTTAATTTTAATAGGAATCATGGCCCATGGTTTCCACTCTTGAGTTTTTCTTCCTTCAAAAATTGATCTTAAATCATCATGTGTTAGTTCAGTCTCATTGAAAGTAAATGGATTAGTAAAAAATTCTAATGATGTATCAGCGTCCATATTGTTTGCCGCTTCTAGAAAAGCTTCCATTTTTTCCACTTCACCTCTGTTAGAAAACACGAACGGATTTCCAGACCAATCGGAACTGGCTTCGCTTCTTCCAACAAATTTTCCACCTTCTGGTAAACCATATTCAGAATTTTCAGGGTCTCTTCTTAAAGTACTCCAAATTCCAGAAAGTTTACCATTGTCAGCATCATCAAAACGTAAAATATCTATATAATTAGTTGCTGCTTTAGAACCATTTTTTTGTTCAGAAGTATCATACGACCATGAAACTACAAATGCTCCATTGTCATCAACTCTTCTCAATGGTACCATAGACCATGGTTTCCATGAATAAGATTCTAATTCATCCATATTATCTGCAAATGGTTTCATATCCTCTGTCATTAAAGAAAGAAGTTTTTCTTGATCCAAAGAAGAATAAGCTTCAGCTAAAGCTAGAGCTTTATCCATGTAATCATCGCTTTCCAATACATACGCTTTTCCGTTAGCTTCATTCTCATCGCCGTTGAAAGGCATAAATTTTCCTGCAGATTCAACTCCTTCATAATTTACCACTGGTGGTGATGCAAACATCACGAATAAGCCCGTAGCAAGTAACATTAGAGTTGGTAATGAGTCATAATTTAATTTCATAATTATTATCCCCTTTTTTTAAGTTATAGTTAATAGATATTATGCAAATTTAGATAAGATTGCATTATAAAACTAAAATGATATATAGCTGCGCCAAAAGCGCAGCTATATAACTAGATATTTATTCTTCTTCTGGCTTGATATCTTGAGCAAATTGAGAAAATCTTGTTATTTTCCCACTTGGGTCAAAATAAAACCATTCAACTAGTCTTTTTTCCCAAACTGAGCCATCTTTTCCAACTCTTTTTTCAGTTGAACGAACAGTAATTCCAGAACCAGGATCAGTATCTTTAATTTTTAAAGCGTAGATCGACCAAGGTTTCCATTCAATACTCTCAGTCTCATCGAACCATTTTTGCATTCTTTCTCTAGCATCTGCTTTAGTTCTCAGTTCTGTATTACCTTCATGATCAGTTGCACGCCATTCATCTGCAAAATGCTCAAGAAAGCCTTCAACATCTTTATTGTTGTAGGCTTCAACAACAGCTTCCATGATCTCAACTTCTCCTCTATTAGAAAATACTAATGATCGACCATCATATTCATTATCAGTATAAATTTTTCCACCTTCCGGTAAACCATGACTAGTTACCTCGGGATCTGGATTTATACGATACCATTGGTTCCATCCACCAAGCTTATCCTCTTCATCAATGAAATATATTTCAAAAAGATTGTGTCTTTCTTTTTGACCGTTTTTAAACTGTCTATCTTCAACTGCCCATGTTAAAACTCTAGTAACATCGCTTCCTTTGATTTTAACAGGTAACATTGCGGTAATATTCATATCCAAAGATTCAACTTCGTTCTCAAAATAATTAGTCATACCTTCAGCTGAATTTTCTACAAATTCATCTCTATATAAGGATTTCATGGAATCCCAATCTCTATTATTATATGCATCAGTTGACTCTTGAACAATATCCATATACTTATCATCAGCCAATACAAATGCATTTCCATTTAGTTCATTTTCTTCTCCTGGGAAGAATTTTCCAGCAGATTCTACGCCTTCATAGCTTACATTTTGTTCACATGATGTAAGAAATAGAATCAAAAATGCAGAAATAGTGAATAATATTTTATTCATTTTAACCCCTCTTTTTTATTAATAATTACAATATTAGAGTTTTTTAGGTAAAAAAATAATATTAAAATTTAGAATTAAATTTTGTGGAGCCGGACGGGATCGAACCGACGACCTCATGAATGCCATCCACGCGCTCTCCCAACTGAGCTACGGCCCCATATAGTTTTAAAATAAATAAAAAAGGGCTATAAAACTATAGCCCTTTTAAAGATTTTTCAAATAATTAGAACTTATCCGCGAGTACCACCTTCAGCTTCTGTTCCTTCATCTTCTCCCTTACTTCTGCCACAATTATCTTTCATTGCTTGTTTCATTTCCTCATGGGAATTAACGGTATGAGTTGAACCATCTTCAAAAACAAGATCAACTGGAAAAACAACTTCTGGTCTTTTCTTTTCACCCGTATATGATTCATAGAAAGCTCCCATTTTTTCCTCCAGATCTTTTTCATCTTCTGCAGTTAAAACAGATCCATCAGGCATAGTAAAACTTACAGGAAAGCCAAAGGTGAAACATTTTTTGTCATCTTCTTCTCCACGGCAAGCTTGGAATGCTTGCTTATGTTCTTCATCAGAATTTAGAGTAACTATTTCGGCTTCTTCATCTTTACCGAATTGAACTTGAATAGGATAAGTAAATGCAGGTTTATCTCTTTCACCAGTTTCTTCGTAATGAGCTTTCATTGCTTCTTTAAACTCACTGTAGTCATTTACAGTATATGATGTATCTCCTAAGCTAAATGAAAGAGGAAAAACATATTTAAAACACCTTTTATTATGCCTTTTTCTATCATCCATGCCTTCTCTATTACCTAGCTTTCTTCCATCTTTAGTGAAAAAAACTTCGGTTATATCGCCGGCATCCAAAGCCATATCTCCCATCGATAATTGATATCCATACTCTGGAGAAATTTCTGCAGTAAGCATCATATAATCAAAATATTCAGAATCTACCACAACTTTTGAAGGTCGTGGAATGTCAACACTATCTATTTCAAACTTATTTGGATCATTTGCAATTGCTTCAATAAGCTCAAAGTCATTCATATTTTCCATGTAAGACATATTATCGTCACATGAATTAACAATAAAAATTAGACTAAAAATCAATAATAACTTTTTCATAAAACTCCTTTTTCTTATGAAATTAATTTACTTTCTTTTTTTATTTCTGTCAAAATCTATTTTTGACATTTCTGGATTTCTATCATCAAATCTTTTTTGCATTTCAGATTTTAACTTCTCTTCTTGAAAAACTAATTTTGCACGTTGTTCATTAGAAAGTACTGTTGAAGTTTTTTTCAAAAAATTTGCTTCAAGAACAGCTAATCTATCTTTCATTTCTTTCTGAAATTTTATTGCTGTATCAACATCAAAATTATTTACGTTTTTTGCTTTTTTACGAAGACTTGAAATCTTATTACGGTATTTTTTTTGGGTCTCTTTTACTTCATTTTTGTATTCGTTCTGCATTGGAAAAAATTTCTCAGCTTGTTCAGTAGATAAATTTAAATAAGTTGTTTGAACTCCTATCATCGTTGATTGACGTTGACTATTTAACTGCTCCATTCGCTGCTTGCGAATTTCCAACTTATCCCTGCTAACTCTGTCTATTTGCCCTTGAGCAAAAATGCTTGATAAAAATATTGTAGTTAAGATTACTATTTTCATAAACTCTCCCGATTTGTTTATATAATTTTTAAACCTTCTAAAGCTTAAAAAAGTTCCAAAATTATTTTTTTCTTGCTTCAATGAAAGACCTAATTGCCAAAATAAATCCAACTAAACATAATACAAACGTAGTAAACTGTTCAACAGTTGCAAGTGGCCTATCTAAATCAACGCCTTGTAAAAGATAGCTTAATACATCAAGAACTGATCCATAAGTTGCTCCAATACCTAAAAATAAAATTAAGACATTGACATGTGCAAAGTGCTTATGAAATTGAGGAAGATTTCTTCCAAAGAATAAAACAATTTGCATCAAAAAGCCGAGAATTGATGGAATGAGCGCAGTAAAAGTCATTGCCAAACCATAAAATACTATTCCTAAAATTATTAAACTAACACTGATTTTATTAAAAATATTATCCATTGTATTTTCCTTTTATTTTTTTATTTTTTCACTAATTATTTTAAAACTTTCATTAAGCTCTGATACCATTTTTTTTGTAAATGGGTTATAGTTTTGAATATCTTCAAACAACTCCCATGAGTCATTACATGTTTGATTAACTAATTTATGTAATGCTTTGTAACCTTCTGTGTCAATTCTTGTTTGGTTTGTTCCAAAATCATCAATAACTCTCCCAATGAGATGCGTTAAACCTTGTGATCTTGCAGCCATCATATCATGTTCTTCGGCAGTTATTTCTTCAATAATTATGTTTTGACTATTGAAGTAATTTTTCCAAAAATTGTATCTTTCATAATTATCGCGAACGGATTCCATGGTCATAACAGACCCACTATCTTTTAAAGAATCTGGTCCAAACAAAGGGTGGGTAGCAATAATATCTATTTCTGCAGGTAAATTTTTTAACATAACGTCTTTTGGGAAAACCTTCACAGAACATACATCTACAACTGTTTTTTGTCCTGAAATATCATTTTTTATTTCATTAATTATCGACTCAAAATCTCTAATTGGTACAGCAATAAAAATTATATCATTTTTAAGTGCCTCTAAAATTGTTACTTCATTTATCTCTGGATTATTTATTGAGGTCTTATCATAAACATCTACTTCAAATCCTTTGGACAATAATGAATGCAACGTTGCCCCAAATCGTCCAAAACCCATTATACTTACTCTATTCATTTTTTGTGTCTCTTTACAGCTAAGAATAAAGTTAAATTTCTTTTTAAATCATGGATATCATTTTCTAAAATATTTAATCCATATTTTTCTGCTGAAAACTGACTGGCTATAACAGCAATATTTTTTGATAATTTTCCTTCGGATAAATCTTGAGCAGCCTTAGCAGTATCCTCTGCTTCAACTAACTCTTTTGACCAAAATTTTTCAGCTAAATAATCTTTACATTGTTTTAGTGCCTGCTGGTGAGAGTGGATTTCTTCAATATCTCCAATAGCAACACCTTCCATTGCTAGAAGATTTTGACTAATCTCAATGTAAAACATGTCAATAATTTCACACTGATTTTTTGCTAAGGCTTCAATACTTTCAATAACAACTCCACCTTGTGCATTTTCCATTGCAAAAATACCAGTATCTATACTACCCTCTGTCAAACTATTTAATACATTCATAGATCCAACCAAATATTCTAACTTATAATCTTTGATTCCAAATTTCTTGCAATAAGAATTTGCTGCTTGTTCGCTAAAACTTCCTTCAATTCCTTGTATTCCAACTTTAATCATTTTTTCTCCAATATATGCTCAATAGCTGCGATATAACTTTGTTTACCTTGTCCAAAAAATTGCCCAATACAAACATTTTTTATTACTGAAGTTTTTCTAAAATTTTCTCTACTGTGAATATCAGACAAATGTACTTCAATAGTTTCTAATTGAGATGCACTTATCGCATCTCTTAAAGAGTAAGAGTAATGAGTTAATGCTCCAGCATTTATAATACAAAAATCAGCTTCTTTTCGTTTTTTATGAAGAAAATCTATTATTTTTCCCTCTGAATTAGATTGAAAAAATTCAATATCAACATTTTTGCAGCTATCATGGTTTTTTATCCAATTATTGATTTGCTCAAGGGAATCATAACCGTAAATATCAGGCTCTCTTTCGCCCAGTAAATTCAGATTAGGACCATTAACTATTATAATTTTCACAATACGCTCAAACTTTCTTTAATTTTTTCTAATGATATTTCACTACTTATGTAAGCTTTTCCAATTTTATCTAATAAGATAAATTTAGTATTTGTTGCTCTAAATTTTTTATCATTTTTAACTAAACTCATAAACTTTTTATCATCTTCAATATTTATAGGAGGTAAATCAAATTTTGATAACAAATTTAATGATTTTTTATAATCCTCATCAGAAAGATCTCCATATTTATTTGACAAAAATAATGCACATTTCATTCCATAAAATATAGCTTCTCCGTGAAGTAATTTATCATAATTGTAATATCCCTCTATTGCATGTCCAACTGTATGACCAAAATTTAAAATCATCCTCAATTCATTTTCATGTACATCTTCGCTTACAACATCACTTTTTATTTCACAACATTGAATAATTATTTTTTCTAAAACTTTAAGAGGTTTATCTCTAATAATTATATCGATGCTTGAAGAAATGAAGCCAAATAATTCTTTATCATAAATAAAGCCATACTTAATTGCTTCTGCTAATGAGGCATTAATTTCTTTTTTTGGAAGAGTTGAAATAAAATTCATATCTATTTCAACTGCTTTTGGCTGATAAATTCTGCCAATTAAATTCTTTCCACTTTCAAGATTAATTCCAGTTTTTCCACCGATTGAAGAATCAATCATTGCTAATAATGTAGTAGGATACTGTACATAATCAATTCCTCTCATAAATATTGATGCTACAAACCCAGCAATATCTCCTACTACACCACCCCCTACAGCAAAAATTATTGAAGATCGATCAAAGTGCCTAGAAGCCATTTCATTAGTTATTTTATCAATAGTTTGAACAGATTTTGCTTGTTCGCCATCATCTATAAAATAAATGCTTAGATTTTTTAATTTTGAAATTTTTTTAAAATTACCTTTATAAAGCTCATAGATATTTTTTTGAGTTATAAGCATACATTCTGAATCAGTGTTTGATGAAAAATTTGAAATTGAATTTACAAAATTGTTAATGATACTAATATTATAGCTTTCAGCTCCCAAGTCGACTTTTATTCGATTAGCCATTTATTTTACCTATTATTTTGCTACAATTATCATTAATTGAATTGTTATCGGTATTTATTTCATAATTTGATAAAGAAGTGTATAGTTTTTCTCGCTTATAAAAAATCTCTTCAAGCATTTCTTTTTTGTCTCCATTGTACAAAAGAGGTCTTGATTGATCACCTTTTAATCTGCTAACTAACACATCAACTGATGTGCTTAAATAAATACAAAAAATTTCTTTAAGCAAGTCATAGCTTTTTTGAAATGTAACAGCTCCACCGCCAACAACAATGATGGTTTTATTTCTTGATAAATTTTCATTTATTTCATTGAATTCTAAATTTCTAAATCTCATTTCGCTATCCCTGAAAATTTCCTTAACTGATAAATGATTTTTTAAAACTATTTGCTCATCAATATCAACTAATTTCCACCCAAGCTGTTCTGAAAGCATTTTTCCAGTAGTAGACTTTCCAGACCCCATCATGCCTATTAAACAAAGTTGATTAATATTTTCCACTGCTTTTAATATGTTTTTTTAATTGCTCCATACTATCTCCACCAAACTTTTCTAACAAAGCATCAGCCAAAACAATAGCTAACATACTTTCTCCGATAATTGATGCAGCAGGTACAGCGCAAGAGTCTGTTCTTTCTTTATGTGCTAACTTGGGTTCCATATTAGTCAAATCAATTGATCTGAGAGGTTTTATGAGCGTAGAAATCGGCTTCATGCTTACTTTTACATGTATTGGTTGAGCATTACTCATTCCACCTTCAATTCCTCCTGCATTATTACTTGATCTAACGATTGAATCATTATCATATAAAATTTCGTCATGTAACTCACTCCCAAAAGCAGCAGAGGAAGCAAATCCAGCTCCAACTTCTACCCCTTTGAAAGCATTTACAGACATCATTGCCTGAGAAATTCTAGCTTGCAATTTTCCATCTGCATTAATATAACTTCCTAAACCATATGGCATTCCTGTAGCTATAACCTCAAAAGACCCTCCCACCGAATCTCCATTACTTTTTGCTTGATCAATTACATCTATCATTCTTTTCTCAGCATCCTTGTTTAGACACCTTACTGAAGATTTATCAGCTAATTCATTCAGTTTTGACATTTCTAAATCTTTATCAATTTCTTTTGAATCTACAACATCATGAATTTGATACACTCTACTTCCAATTTCTATTCCAACATCATTTAACAACTTTCTACAAATAGCTCCAATTGCAACTCTCATAGCAGTTTCTCTAGCAGATGACCTTTCAAGAACATTTCTAATATCATCAAAACCATATTTCATTACCCCTGCTAAATCAGCATGACCAGGTCTTGGCATTGTAACTTTTTTATGATTTTTTTTTGGCTTTCCAATAGCCATTCTATCTTCCCAATTCACCCAATCTAAATTTTTGATAATTAAAGAAATTGGAGAACCCAATGTAATCTCGTGTCGGACTCCAGAAAAAATTTCAGCAAAATCTTTTTCAATTTTCATTCTTTTTCCTCGTCCATGACCCTGCATTCTTCTAAGTAAATCGATTGCTATATATTCTTCTGTAAGTTGTAATCCAGCTGGAATTCCTTCAATGATTCCAGTTAATCCTTTTCCATGCGATTCTCCAGCAGTCATATAAGATATTTTCTTCAACATATTTTTTTCTCCAATTGTTTTATAATGGAATCAATTTTTGAATTCACATTATAGGTAGTTTCATTCCAAATTTCAATAGACTTTAATGCTTGAAAAACTAGCATATCAATACCATTGACTTTTTTTCCGTTAGTTTTAAATTTTTTTAAAAACATTGTTGTCTTAGATGTATATACAAGATCAATTAAATCAGCATTATTATTAATAGTTAAATCAAAAAAATTATCTTTATCCTCCATTGAATACATTCCAAGAGGCGTTGTATTGACAATTAGTTCAAAATTTGTTTGTAGATCGTCAAATAAATTTATATTTGTAAAACCTAGTTTTTTGGCAAACTCTATTACATCTAGAGCATTTTTTTTGCTTTTATTTTTAATAATAATCTCTCTTGCTTCTGAATCAATTAATGATTTAATAACCGTTTTTGCAGAAGAACCTGCGCCCAAAACCATACATCTTTTGTTCTTAGTCTTAATACCATTTCGTTTACAAAGTATTTCAAAACCATATTTATCGGTGTTGTAACCTTTTAAAATACCTTCTTTGAGTACGATACAATTAACATTGTTAAGCACCTTCGCTTCCTCATCGAGCTCATCCAAATAATTTATAACATCATTTTTGAAAGGAAGAGTTACATTCAACCCGTTATATAAAGTATTTATATTTCCAAAAAAACTATCTAAATCACATTTATTAAGTTCTATTTTTTCAAGACAACAATCTTCAATATTTAATTCTTTGTAAAGAATTTTATGCAATTCAGGGCTGAAGCTTTTGGAAACCGGATTACCAATTAGTGCAAATTTCATTTAGATACTCCATCAATCAAATTAAAAAAATTAGGAAGAGAAATATCAATGCAAGACTTGTTATCTAAACGGTATTTTCCAAAAGATGTTAAACTCAAAATTGTAAAAGCCATAGCTATTCGATGATCATGAAAAGTAGTTATTTTGGATAAATTTTTAGGTTTACCTCCTTCAATAAATAGACTATTTTCTTTTTCATAGGCATTAATACCAAATGCATTAAGATTATGTATAATTGCATGTAATCTATCACACTCTTTATACTTTAATTCTTCAACGCCTCGGAATACAGTAGTTCCATTAGAATATGCTGCAACTACAGCTAAAATTGGTATTTCATCAATGATTGCAGGTATTAATTTGGACCCTACTTCTACTGAATTTAGTTTTGAGGTTCTGAAAGATATATCTCCAGTCTCTTCGCCATTATTTGACTGATTGTTATTTATAGAAATATTACAGTTCATTTTTTTAAGTACGTCAATAAATCCAATTCTAGTTTTATTCAGAAGAACATTATTTATTTTAAGCTCTGAATTATTATTTAATACAGACAAAGCTGCAAAGAAAGCTGCAGATGATGGATCTGATGGAATTGTCACATCAATAGGATTTAACTTATTTTTTAGAGGTTTAACTATAATATTATTATCTTTTTGACTAACTGAGGCACCCATATTGTTTAACATAACTTCTGTATGATTTCTTGTAACAATATTTTCCCTAATAATTGATGGTTTATCTGCACCCAAAGCCGCCAGTAAAATACATGATTTGACCTGAGCGCTAGCAACGGGAATTTTATAATTAATTGATTGTGTCCCACCTTTTGCATTTATTCTCATTGGTAATAAATTATTATTTGAAGAAATATCACAACCCATTTTTTTTAATGGAATAATGATTCGTTTCATTGGCCTTAAAGATAATGAATTATCTCCAGTAAGAACAAAATCTAATTTTTGAGAGCACAAAAGGCCTGAAATTAGCCTCGAAGTTGTTCCAGAATTTCCGCAATCTAAATTAACTTTCGGATCAATCAAACTTACCCCTTCAACAATTATTGATTTATTGCTATTATCTATTTTTGCTCCACAAGCTTTTAAAACACTTATTGTAGATTGTAGATCAGCTCCATCATTCAAATTTCTGATATAGCTTTTTCCTTTTGCGATAGATGAAAGCATTATGGCTCTATGTGAAATTGATTTATCTCCAGGTAAGTTTAATACACCATTTACTTTCACTTGTTTAATTCCTCTGCAATATTAAATGAAAGCTCTAAAGCTTGGTTGGCGTTTAAACGTGGATCACAATGAGTATGATATCTAGAATTTAAATCACCGTCTCCAACTTTATAAATTCCACCAGTGCATTCGGTTACATTTTGCCCTGTCATTTCTAAATGAATTCCTCCTAAGTGACACCCTCTGTCTTTTAGAATTTTTATAGCATCGAAAGTTTCATGGAGAAGAGAATTAAAATCTCTTGTTTTCAATCCAGATGATGATTTAATGGTATTTCCATGCATTGGATCTGATATCCATAATACTTTTTTATTATTTTTTATTATTTCATCAATAAGAGATGGTAAATAGTTCTGAATTTTCTCTTTACCATACCTGAAAATAAGAGAGATTTTGCCAGACTCATTCGATGGATTTATCTTATTAATTATTTTTATCAACTCTTTCGGATCAAGACTTGGACCACACTTAATTCCAATAGGATTGTTTACACCGCTACAATACTCTACATGTGCACTGCCCTCAAATCGAGTTCTATCACCGATCCAAATCATATGAGATGAAGTAGCAAAAGTTTTTCCTGAAATTGAATCAGTTCTTGTTAAAGCAGTTTCAAAAGGTAAATGTAAAGCTTCATGACTGGTATAAAAATCTACAGAGTTTAAATAGTCAACTGATGACGTATTTACACCAATGGCCTCAATGAAATCTAGATATTCATTAATTTGGTTAGCTATTTTTTCATATTTTTTTCCTTCAGGAGTCGCCTTTACGAAACCCATATTCCACGAATTTACTTGTCTAAGATTTGCAAATCCTCCTTGAGCAAATGAGCGTATCAAATTTAATGTAGACGCTGATTGTGAGTAAGCCCTTAATAATCTTGAAGGATTCGGCTCTCTTTTTTCTGCAGAAAATTCAATGCTATTTATTGAATCGCCAAAGTAGCTAGGAAGTTTAACATTATTTATTGTTTCAAAATCTGAAGATCTTGGTTTTGCAAACTGCCCTGCAATTCTCCCAACTTTTATAACAGGTACTTTTATTTTTGCAGTAAAAATAGCACTCATTTGTAAAATAACTCGAAATGTGTCTCTAATATTATTTGCGTTAAATTCTTTAAAGCTCTCAGCGCAATCACCTCCTTGTATTAAAAAAGCCTTACCATCTACAGCCATAGCAAGCTTTTCTTTAAGGTTATTACACTCTCCAGCAAATACTAAAGGTGGAAATTTTTCTATTTTTTTGAGTGCTTTTTCAAGAGCATCATTATCTCTGTAAGTTGGTATATGCTTTACAGTAAAGCTTTCCCATGAATTTTTTGACCATTTACTCATAATTCATTCCTTTCTATTTTTTTAGAAGCCGTAATAACACTCTGGTAAATTTCTTTCAAATATTTAGCTTCAGTTTTAGAAAACCTAGCATCAATTTTTGCATAAATTGAATTTTCTCTACCTTTGTCTTCGATTGGAAACCTATTTTTAGATTTTATTTCACCAATTTTCATTACGGGATCTAATCTTTCGATTAGAAGATTAAAGATTTTTTCATCAATAATATCAATATTTTCTCTCTCATTATTTATTTCAATCATAATTCCTCCAAAAAAAAACCCTAACAATTTTGTTAGGGTTTCTACAGTTTGTGATAAAATTATTCTATCAGGCGCCTATAGTCCCCTTGCATCTAAAATAGAAATAATAGTAGTTAAAATTTTTCATCATATCATATTAGTGATAAAAATCTAATTGAGAAACAAAAATTATTTTTTTAGGTTTTTTACAAAATTTTCAACAACACCCTTTTTTCTATCTTTAAGTACCTTTTTTATGACCGCAGATCCAACTACAGCCCCATCTGAAACACTATTAAACCATTTAACATCATCATTTGAACTTATACCAAAACCAACCATAAATGGTGTTTCACTATTTTCTTTTACTTTAGCTAGGTAGTTTTCCAAATTATTTTTTGAACTCAAATCATTACCAGTAATACCTAAAATACTTACAGCATATATGAGATCTCCTGCAAGGTTAGAAATCTTCTTAATTCTTTTTTCAGAAGTATTTGGCGCTACTAGCAGTATCGGAGATATATTTTTGTCCTTTAAATTAATACAAAATTCTAAGGATTCATTAAGAGGTAAATCTGGAAGAATAACTCCGTCTATTTCTGCATCATTACATTTTTTTATGAAATCCGTTGTACCCATTTTGAGAATTGGATTATAATAACCCATTAGCGCAATAGGGACATCGGTTTGCTTTCTTATCTCTTTTACTTGTTCAAAAATTTCAATTAATGTAATACCATTTTTTAAAGCTATTTCATTCGCTTCTTGAATAACTGGACCATCGGCTTGAGGATCTGAAAAAGGAATACCTATCTCAATCATATCAGCACCCCCTCTTATTGCTTCCAGAACTAAATCCTTTGTGCTATCTTTTCTTGGAAAACCTGCAGTGATAAATACAATTAATTTTTTTGAATCTTTTGAAAAAAGTTCTTTTATTCTATTCATAATTCAATACCCAATTCCTTTGCTATGGTATTTATATCTTTATCTCCTCTACCAGATAAATTCAAAAT
>MDTB01017721.1_pt1 | contig 19682 bp, 19 predicted proteins | sample 811161 | NCBI WGS metagenome assembly MDTB01 (sample SAMN05326650, study PRJNA326480) | marine metagenome | isolation source: seawater | place: Mediterranean Sea | collected 2009 | reverse complement strand
TTTTGTTATTGATTGTAAAAAAGAAGCTATTGCTATTCTTGAAGCGAACAAACTTGGTATTCCTGTAATCGGTATCGTTGATACAAATGTTAGCGCAGCTGGCGTTGATTACCCAATCCCAGGTAACGATGATGCGGCGCGCGCAATTGATTTGTATTGCGAACTTGTTTCAGGTGCAGTTCTTGAAGGTATCCAAGCTGAACTTACAGCTTCTGGTGCGGATCTTGGTGAGGCTGTTGACGTTAAAGTTAACCTTCCAAAAGAAGAAGCTGCAAATGCAGAGGTTTCTGAGGAAAAGGCCAAAGCAAAAGCGTCTGCTTAAATCAAGATAAACTAAAAATTTAGAGATAAAGGAAAACTTAAAATGTCTATTACAGCATCTCAAGTAAAAGAATTGCGCGAAAAAACTGGCGTTGGCATGATGGACGCGAAAAAAGCGTTGGTCGAAAATGGCGGCGATATGGACGCATCTGTTGATTGGCTTCGTACAAAAGGTATGGCCAAAGCGGCGAAGAAAGCTGGACGTACAGCGGCTGAAGGTTTGGTTGCAATTGCAACAAGCGCAGCGGGTACAACTGGCGCAGTGGTCGAGATCAACTCAGAAACTGATTTTGTTGCACGTAACGAAAAGTTCCAAGCTTTCGCAAGCAAAATTGCTGAGCTTTCTGTTGAGGTTGATGGTGTTGACGGTTTGCTTGCAGCTGATTATGCAGGCGGAAAAAACGTTGCAGACACATTAACGGACATGATTGCGACAATTGGTGAGCACATGCAAATTCGTCGCACAGAAAAGCTAAGCGTTTCTAAAGGTTACGTTGCAAGCTACGTTCACAATGCATTAAGCACCGGCCTTGGTAAGATTGGTGTTTTGGTTGCGCTTGAATCTGAAGGCGATACAGAGAAGCTTGCTTCTTTAGGTAAGCAAATCGCAATGCACGTTGCGGCTGCTAACCCTGAATTCCTTGATGTAGACAGTGTTGACCCAGAAGTCGCTGAACGTGAAAAAGCTGTTCTTATGGATCAGGCTGCTGAATCTGGTAAGCCAAAAGAGATCATTGAAAAAATGATCGAAGGTCGTATGCGTAAGTATTTCGAAGAAATCTGCCTTGTTGAGCAAAAATTTGTAATTGACGGCGAAACAAGAATCGCTGACGTAATCAAAGGCGCAGAAAAAGATATCGGCGCGCCGGTTAAGCTTACAGGTTACCTACGCTTCGTCCTTGGTGACGGCATTGAAAAAGAAGAAGAAGATTTCGCCGCTGAAGTTGCAAAAACTGTAAATGGCTAAATTTACTCTTTATGAGATTTTAAAGCGGCGCTATGTTTATAGCGCCGTTTTTATTTGGAGGTTTGATTGATGGAACAAAATTTAACTTGGGAAGACTTTGAAAAGGTCGAGATTCGTATGGGGAAGGTGGTCGACGCTGCACCATATCCAGAAGCGCGCAAGCCTGCGATTAAAATATGGGTCGATTTTGGCGCGGAACTTGGTGTTAAAAAAAGCTCGGCGCAACTTACGGTGCATTATACGCCTGAAGAATTAATTGGTAAGCAGGTCGTCGGGGTTGTTAATTTTCCGCCGCGACAAATTGGCAAGTTTATGTCTGAATTTTTGGTTGTCGGTATCCCTGATGAAAATGGCGAGCCTGTTTTGGTGTCGCCTGATAAGGAACTACCTTTAGGGGGGCGCTTGTTTTAACCTTGCTTTGGTGGCTGCTGTTTAGGCGCACTGGGGTGCTGGCGGTTTGGATCGTTTTGCCTGTGCGGCCAAATTGGACGCGCGGGGCCGACCGGTGTGATGGCGTAATAACACGCTGTGTTGTATGTGTTCGCGAGCATTTAACGTTGCTTCCTGTGTGAAATATATGGCTTAGTTTAGCATTGTTGGCGTTTTCATCAATAATAAAATGCTTGCATCAAGGTGGTAATACTTGCTATCACAACAGGCAATCACTAGACTGCTAAATCGCAGTCAGATAACATGCGAGAGATTCTACCATGAGCGCGAACTTAAACCCAGTACACGAAAACATGCCAGAACAACGTCCATATAAAAGAGTATTGTTAAAAATGTCAGGCGAAGTCCTGATGGGGCCGAATGAATTTGGCTTGCACCCTGAAACTGTGGCGCGCGTGGCGCGCGATATCCAAACGGTTATTGATACGGGCGTTCAGGTTTGTGTTGTCGTTGGGGCGGGCAACATCTTTCGCGGCGTTTCTGGCGCTTCGCAGGGGATGGATCGTACGGCAGCTGACCATATGGGGATGCTTGGAATTGTGATTAATGCGCTGTGTTTACAAAATGCATTAGAAGCGATTGGTGTGCAAACGCGCGTGCAATCCGCCATCCGTATGGATGAGATTTGCGAGCCTTATATTCGCCGCCGCGCCATACGCCATATGGATAAAGGCCGCGTTGTTATTTTTGCCGCAGGTACAGGTAACCCATATTTCACTTCAGATACAGGTGCATCTTTGCGTGCGTCCGAAATGAATTGTGACTTGATTGCCAAGGGGACGAAGGTTGACGGTGTTTATAATGCTGATCCGATGACAAACCCTGATGCGGTACGTTTTGAAAAAGTGTCTTACATGGATGTGTTGACCAAAGATTTGCGTGTGATGGATGCAACAGCAATTTCACTGGCGCGCGATAATTCGATTCCTATCGCGGTATTTAATATCCGTGAAGAAAATAATTTTGCGAATATCGTAAAGGGCGAGGGAACATTCACTATTGTTGGTGATTAGTCGCTTTGCAATAATAAGAATAACGTTAAAAAAAGAAATAGGTGAAAAATGACATATAATAAAGCTGATCTTGATAAAAGAATGACTGGCGCAATTGATAATTTGAGCCAAGAATACGCAGGTTTACGTACTGGTCGTGCGTCAGTGAACATGCTTGACCCTATTGTTGTTGATGTTTATGGCTCTAAAATGCCGCTGAATCAAGTGGGTACAGTATCTGTACCGGAAGCGCGTATGTTAACGGTTACAGTGTGGGATGTATCGCAGTCTAAGGCTGTTGAGAAATCAATCCGCGAATCTGGTTTGGGTCTTAACCCACAGGCAGAAGGCGCTGTCATTCGTATCCCTGTGCCAGAGCTTAATGAAGAGCGCCGTACCGAACTTACAAAAGTTGCCGGTAAATATGCAGAAGCTGCGCGTATATCTATTCGTAATGTGCGCCGTGACGGTATGGATGCATTGAAGAAAATGGAAGCTGATAAAGAAATTGGCGAAGATGAGCATAAGCGTTTATCAGAAGAAGTGCAGAAGTTAACGGATAGCTTTATTGCGAAGGTGGACAGCGCATTAACGCAAAAAGAAAAAGATATTATGACGGTTTAATATCGTCATCTTATTTGAGTAGTGAGTAGCTTGATTAGATGTCAAAGAAGCTTAAAAAAAATACAATTGATATGAGCGATTTGCATGTCCCTGAGCATATCGCCGTTATTATGGACGGTAATGGACGCTGGGCTAACGCACGCGGTTTGCCGCGTACGGCGGGGCATAAAGCTGGCGTAGAAGCAACGCGCCGCGCAGTGCGCGCCGCTGGCGAAATGAATGTTGGTTATTTAACGCTTTTTGCTTTTTCATCTGAAAACTGGAAGCGCCCTGAAACTGAAGTGCGTGAATTGATGCGCTTGCTGCGTATTTATTTGCGCGCGGAAACAGCGGATCTTCACAAGGATAATGTGCGCCTTCGCGTTATTGGCGACCGTACAATGCTTGCGAAGGATACATGCGCTTTGATCGAACAAGCGGAAGCGCTAACAGAAGAAAATGAGGGGCTGCAATTAACCATTGCCCTTAATTACGGCGGGCGTGATGAGCTTGCTTATGCGGCGCATGGCTTGATTAAAGACTATAAAGATAAAGATTATTGTCCTGATATTGAGGAAGTCGAAAGCCGTTTCAAGTCTTTTCTGATGACGAAAAATTTACCAGACCCTGATTTGGTTATTCGCACAAGCGGTGAACATAGAATAAGTAATTTCTTGCTGTGGCAATGCGCATATAGTGAATTTGTGTTTATGGATGTATTATGGCCTGACTTTGACCAAAGCTATCTAAAGCAAGCTATAGAAGAGTATTCTGGGCGTGAACGTCGTTTTGGCCGTGCTGTTTGTAAAAAAGCGCTTGAAAATGCGTCCGCTACAAACACAAAAACTAACTGAGGGTCGTCTTATCTCTTCATTTTTTAACCGTAAAGTTCTCACGCGTACGGCCTCGGCATTAGTCTTGGCGCCGTCTTCATTATTTTGTGTCTATATGGGCGCTTATTACTTCCTTGCTTTCGTTTTATTTGCTTATGTTGCGTGCCTCTTTGAATGGTTACGTATGTCATCAAATACTGGGCGCAAATGGACTATGTTTGCTTTGGGGTATGTGTATTTTACCTTATGCTATGGGCTGTTCATTAATGTACGCTTTGCTGATCAGGGATTTGAACTGATTGTCTTTTTGTTCGTTTGCGTATGGTCGTGTGATATTGGTGCATATGTTTTTGGTAAGTTTTTTGGCAAAACGAAATGCGTGCCGACAATTAGTCCGAATAAAACATGGGCTGGTGTGTGGGGCGGCGCGGGCTTGGCGGTATGTATGGGGCATTTATTTGCTTATCATTATTTGGCAGAAAGCTATGATGTGTTTAACATTACGCAAATTGCTATTGTGTTGGCGTTTGCCGCGATGCTGGGCGATTTGCTGATTTCTTACGCCAAGCGTCAGGCGGATGTCAAAGATACGGGTTCTATCATTCCTGGTCATGGCGGCGTTTTAGACCGCATCGATTCGCTTATTCTTGCAACGCTTCCCATGGCTTACTTCCTTTATTGGGGCATTATATGAAGAAGACAATATCTGTCTTTGGCGCAACAGGGTCTATCGGGCGCTCGACGCTTGATTTAATCGCGCATAATCCAAATGATTTTACCGTGCGGGTTTTAACGGCAAGTAAAAATGTTGAACTCCTCGCTGCGCAGGCGCTACAGTTTAAGCCAGAACTTGTTGTGCTCGCCGATGATGGCGGCTATGAACAGCTTTGTGATTTGCTTTCTGCGCATAAGGATATTCAAGTTACCGCAGGGCGGCAGGCGCTTTTAGACGCGGCGGATATTGAGGTAGACCTCTGTATGGCGGCGATTATGGGCTTTGCGGGGCTAGAGCCTCTGCTGCGTTCTATACACTCATCAAAGGCCGTAGCGATAGCGAATAAAGAACCATTAGTCGCCGCAGGTAGCTTGTTTATGGAGGCCGCCGCGAAAGCAGGCTGTCAAATCCTGCCGACAGATAGCGAACATAATGCGATATTCCAAGTGTTTGAACCTGAAAATAAAAAAAGCATATCGCGCTTAATCCTTACCGCATCTGGCGGGCCTTTCCGCAGCTGGTCGCATGAAGATATCCTCACGGCTACGCCAGCACAGGCGGTTAAGCACCCAAACTGGTCTATGGGCGCGAAAATATCGGTTGATAGCGCGTCCTTAATGAATAAGGCACTTGAAGTGATAGAAGCGCATCATTTATTTGCGATGGCGGAAGATAAAATTGATGTGGTTGTGCATCCCGAGTCTATTGTTCACTCCTTTGTTGAGTATCAAGATGGCTCAGTTTTGGCGCAGCTTGGCGCGCCTGATATGCGCACGCCGATAGCTTATTGTTTATCATGGCCGCAGCGCATGGCAACATCGGGTGAGTGTTTAGATGTTTTTAAACTCTCAACGTTAAATTTTGAGGTTGTTCGTGATGATGTGTTCCCACCTATTAAATGGGCGCATGAATCTTTACGCGCAGGGCAAGGCGCGTGCATAGCTTTAAATGCCGCTAATGAAGTCGCCGTCGCACATTTTTTAAATAAAGACATTGGCTTTGGTCGAATTTACACTATAGTTGAGAAAATGTTAGAAACGTTTTCTGGGCGTGAAGTGCATAGCTTGGAGGATGTGATTTCTCTGGATAAAGAAGTCCGCATGGCATCTGGTAACTTTATTAATCTTTAAAACGAACTATTTTAGGTTAATGGCGTGTAATATGCTTCTTACAAAAGATATAAAATAGAAATAGAAAGTACTGTAAAATGAGCGGTTTCGGCGAATATCTACAATTAATTTCACAGAATGTGCTGCTTTATGGCGGTGTATTTGTGTTGGTTCTTAGTTTGTTGGTTTTTGTCCATGAGTGGGGGCATTACATTGTTGCCCGTATGTGTGGCGTGAGAGTCAAAACATTTTCTATCGGCTTCGGTAAGGAACTTTTCGGTATTAATGATTCGCACGGCACGCGCTGGAAAGTATCACTTATACCGCTTGGTGGTTATGTGCAAATGTTTGGTGACGTTGACCCAGCATCGGCAGGCCATGAAGATGCCGTAAAGGACGAAAGCGGCGAGGTGCTGCGTGAATATACAGCAGAAGAGCGCAGCGTTGCGTTTTTTGCGAAGCCTGTATGGCAGCGCTCTTTAATTGTATTGGCGGGCCCTGCTATTAACTTCATTTTCGCGATTATTGTTCTCGGCGCTCTATATGGCTTTGTCGGTAAACCGGTCACTGCGCCAATCGCTGCTGCGGTCGAGGTTGGCAGCGCCGCTTATGAGGCAGGCCTTTTACCTCATGATGAAATCGTTGAAATTAACGGCAAAAAAATCACGTCATTTAACCAAATTCGCCGCGCAACCATGCTTTCTCTTAAAGGGCCGATGAGCCTTGTCGTGCTTCGTGACGGTGAACGCATCGCATTAGAAGCGCAGCCACGCCGCGAAGTGGTCGAAGACCGCTTTGGCTTTAAACATGAAAAAGGCTATCTGGGCATTATGGCGCCATCAAGCGCGTTTCGTTTGCAGGCGATATCTGAAGTTGATGGTCGTGCAACAAATGGTAATGCCGATATGATACGTGGATTTTTCCTTGCGAGCACGGGTAAAGATGTTGAAGTCTTACTGACAATGGGCAGCGATGACAGCCGTGTTCTTGTGAATATACAAGACGAAGTTACAAAGTCTTGGGACGATGAAAGCAATGATTTGTATAATATTTTTCAGCTTAGCTCACGCTCAGATGAAGAAATTGTGCGCCTTTCTTTCTTTGGTTCAGCGACTCATGCGGTGAGCGAAACCTATAAAATAACAGCTGATTCTTTGCGTGCGTTGGGGCAGATTGTTGTCGGTACACGTAGTGCAACTGAACTTGGTGGTATTATCCGTATCGGGGCTATTGCTGGTGATATGGCGGAGCGTGGCTTTATTGCGCTAATTACCTTTACTGCGCTGCTATCGATTAATTTGGGGCTTATCAATCTGTTCCCGATCCCAATGTTAGATGGTGGCCATTTAGCGTTTTATGCCGCCGAAGCTGTACGCGGTAAGCCAGTATCAGAACGTATCCAAGAAAACGCGTTTAAGGTTGGCTTTGTGATGCTGATTGGTTTGATGCTGTTTGCCAATATTAATGATTTGGTGCAGTTGTTTTTGTAACAAAACGTGAAATAGTACTATAAAAAAGGCGCGTTTGTTTACGCGCCTTTTCTGCTTTTTAGCCTGCGCTCTTATAACTATACGCAATTATCTTTGGCATAAATCAGTATTACGCTTGATGTATCCTTTAATTCAGCTTATTTATAGAAGGCTACGTCTTTTTTATCTTCAATAACAATATGTTTCCAATGACAGATTATATCTTAAAAAATACTAATGTTTTCCGCAGCCTTGTTTTAGGCGCTATGCTTATTGTGGGGCTCGCTTTAAGTTCTCCGCATGCTTATGCGCAGCAAGTATCCTCAATCAGCGTCGTTGGCGCTGAGCGTATTGAGGAAATGACGGTGCTGACATATATGGATGTCGATCGCGGTACGATTATGACCGAAGAGTCGATGGATCAAGCGTTGAAAAACTTGTTCGCAACAGGTTTGTTCGCCGATGTATCCATGCGTATGAGTGGTAATACATTGGTTGTTAAAGTCGTTGAGAACCCGATCATTAGCCGCATTGCTTTTGAAGGAAATGATGATTTAAAAGAAGAAGATTTATTAAGTGAGCTTCAGTTGAAGCCGCGTCACGTGTTTTCACGTACCCGCGTACAGGCTGATGTAAAAAGACTCTATCAGCTATACCGCCGTAACGGTCGTTTTACCGCGAATATCGACCCGAAAGTTGTTCGTCTTGACCAAAACCGTGTTGACCTTGTTTTTGAAATTGATGAAGGCCCTGTGACCAAAGTCAGCTCAATTCGCTTTATCGGCAACAGAAAATATGAAGATGATCAGTTGCGTTCGGTTATCTCGACCAAAGAATCGACATGGTATCGCTTCTTAACGTCGGCGGACCGTTATGATCCTGACCGTATTTCTTATGATGAAGAGCTAATCCGCCGTTTCTACCTTTCAGAAGGTTATGTTGATTTCCGCATTGTTGATAGCTCGATTGAGTTAATGCAAGAAAAACAGAAGTTCTTTGTGACGATGACACTTAGTGAAGGCGAACGTTATAAAATTGGTGACGTAAAAATTGATACGATCATGGATGGCCTTGATACTGATGCGCTGATGCAAAGCGTCACTATTGAATCTGGTGAATGGTATAATGCTGATGAAGTACAAAAGCATGTTGATATTCTGACGGATAAATTGGGCGATATGCAATATGCATTCGTGGCCGTAAAACCAGATATTCAGCGTGACCCTGTAAATAGAACAGTGGATATTGCTTTTTCTGTCAAAGAAACGCCGCTTGTTTTTGTTGAGCGCGTCGATATTCATGGCAATGTACGTACTTTGGATAAAGTTATTCGCCGCGAAATTGAATTGTTAGAAGGCGACCCCTTTAACCGTTCAAAAGTGGCCAAAGCGGAACGAAATATCCGCGACCTTGGTTATTTTGAAAAGGTTGAACTTGATATTAAGCCAGGCAGTGCGCCTGATAAATCAGTTATTGATGTGCGCGTGACGGAAAAGTCAACTGGTGAACTTTCAATCGGTGCGGGTTTCTCCTCATCAGAAGGCCCCTTGGCTGACTTTAGAATACGTGAGCGTAACTTGCTTGGTAAAGGTCAAGACTTGACGCTTGCCGCTGTTATTGCTGGTGAGAAGACAGAATTTGATGCTTCTTTTACAGAACCGTTCTTTATGAACCGTGACATGTCATTCGGTGTTGACGCCTTCCATATTACGCGTGATTTGCAGGATGAAAGTTCCTACGACCAATTACGTACAGGTGGTGCGTTGCGCTTTGGTTATCCTTTGTCGGATAAATGGCGTCAGTCACTGCGTTACCGTTTAGAGAAAAATGAAATTCGTGATGTTAAAGATGATGCCTCATACTACATCCGCGAGCAGGCAGGTAACCGCGTTACTTCGGCATTCTCGCAGCGTCTATCCTATGATAACCGTAACTCAACATTATTTACGACCAGAGGCTGGAATGCTTGGCTTGATACAGAAATTGCCGGCGCTGGCGGCGATGCCAAATATGTGTCAGGTAAAATTGGGGCGGCTTGGTATTATCCTGTGGCAGAAAAAATCGTTCTCAACGTAACAGGCGAAACGGGGCTGATTGAAGGTTATGGGGATGGCAATGTGCAAATTAATGAGCGTTACTTTATCGGCGGCGATACGTTGCGTGGTTTTGAACGCTCAGGTATTGGCCCACGCGATGTTTCGACTGATGATGCGCTTGGGGGCAATTACTTCTACCGCAGTAGTGCGGAACTTAGTTTCCCTATCGGTCTCCCTGAAGAGCTTGGCATTAAAGGTCACGCCTTTAATGACATTGGTTCACTTTGGGAGCTTGATAGCAGTAGCTCAGCAAATGTCGCTGATCAGAACAGTTTGCGTGCGTCTGCGGGGATTGGTGTGTCTTGGCGCTCGCCATTTGGTCCAATCCGTGTTGATTTAGCTAAACCATATCTGAAAGAAGATTATGATGTGGAAGAGTTCTTTAGATTTAACTTTGGTACGCGTTTCTAAAATCGAAAAATGCTACGCGTTATATAGCGATTATAAATAATTATATTTACGAAGGTTTTGTAAAATGAAAAATACATTCTCATTAAGTCTTGTTGCGGCTTTGGTGCTGTTATCAGGTGGTGCGGCGCAAGCGGCGGATAAAAAAACTGATGATACGACAAAACAGGCAAGCTATGTCGCTGTTGTAGATAATATGCTTTTGATGAGCGATTCATTGGCCGCAAAATCTTTGAATGAAGAGTTCAAGAAGAGCCGCGATATTATTCAAGAAATCATTGCGAAAAAAGAAAAGCAATTACGTGATGCTGAACAAGACTTAGAAGTTTCGCGCACAACTTTATCTGCTGAGGATTACGAAGAAAAACGCTCTGCTTTTGTTGCGCAGTTCCAAGAAGCGAAAAGTGAACTTCGTAAGCAGATGATCGTCAAAGAAAAAGCGTTTAAAGCGGCGGAATCAAAATTACAGCAGGAGATCATTGATGTTGTAACTGAAATTTCAGAAGAACGCGGTTTTGACGTGGTCATCCCACGTAACGCAGTCATCATCATGAGTGCCGCATCTGATATTACGGATGAAGTTCTTAAGGACCTGAATAAGCGCGTTAAGAAAATTGATATCGTAAAGAAATAATAAACAGATAACGGTTTTATCTTTTTAGGACAATTATGGCAGACCCTCGTTTTTTTAATTCAAAAGGGCCTTTTAAACTGGCTGAACTTGCGACGCTCGTTGGCGCTGAAATTAGCGGCGCGGGGCGTGATGATCTTGTTATTGATGATGTTTCGTCTTTGCATGATGCAAATGCAGCGCAGATAAGCTTTTTTGATAATGTGAAATATAAAGATGATTTCATGGTGAGCGCAGCGGGCGCTTGCATCGTCTCGCCGAAAATGGCGACATTTGCGCCAGATGGCATGACGCTACTTGTTAGCGATTCTCCCTATAAAAGCTATGCGCTTATCGCGCAGCATTTTTATCCTATTGATAACGATGATTTGGCAGACACCATTATTCACCCATCAGCCGTGGTAGCGCAGAGCGCTGAAATTGGCACGGGCAGCCATATCAAGGCGGGCGTAGTGATTGAAGGTGGCGTAAAAATCGGGCGATCTGTTTGTATTGAGCCTAATGCGGTTATATCACAAAATGTGGAAATAGGGGATGGCTGCGTCATTGGCGCGAATGCGAGCATTTCTCACGCCTTAATCGGTAATAACGTGCGGCTTTACCCTGGGGTGCGCATTGGGCAAGACGGCTTTGGTTTTGCCATTGACCCTGCAGGTCACGTTAAAGTGCCGCAGCTTGGACGCGTCATTATTGATGATAGTGTCGAGGTTGGCGCGAACACGACGATAGATCGCGGCGCAGGGCCTGATACACATATTGGTCAGGGTAGCTGGATTGATAATCTTGTGCAAATTGGGCATAACGTAAAAATAGGTCGTGGCTGCATTATTATTGCGCAAACAGGGGTTGCAGGATCAACCGTTTTAGAGGATTATGCAGTATTGGCAGCGCAAGTTGGCGTAGCAGGGCATTTAACCATCGGTATGGGCGCGCGTATTGCCGCGCAGTCTGGCATAATGCGTGATGTCCCCGCGGGGAGCGAAGTAATGGGCTCTCCTGCAATGCCTGCAAAACAGCATATGCGCCAAGTGGCAATGTTAAAAAAAATGATTAACAAGAAATAATAGACAGACATATAGGGTTTTTATTATGAGTGATGCAGAGCTTAATACGTTAGACATTACACGTATCATGGATATGATACCGCACCGTTATCCAATTTTATTGGTCGACCGGATTGTGGAATTAGAAGAAGGTGAACGCGCAGTTGGCTTGAAAAATGTCACGTTTAATGAACCGCATTTCCAAGGCCATTTCCCAGCAGCGCCTGTTATGCCTGGCGTGCTTATTGTGGAAGCTATGGCGCAAACTGCGGCTATTCTTGTTGTGAAAACACTTGGCGAAGCGGCTGAAGGTAAGCTTGTTTACTTTATGACGATTGATAACGCACGTTTCCGTAAGCCTGTAACCCCTGGTGATAGTGTCTATATCGAAGTGACTAAAGTACGTAGCCGCGGCATGGTGTGGAAGTTTGATGGCGTCGCACGCGTCAGTGATCAAGTGGTCGCAGAAGCAACATTCAGCGCGATGATCCGCGATTAATTAATTAAACCATCATGTCTTGAGTGTGATTTGTGTTACATGCTGCAATAGTATGTGACTTTTTATTCTCAAGGCGCCCCTATAAAATGCATAATGAGAATTATTCATTTTTTGAAAGTGTAGCTTCATGCCAGAAATTCATAGTACCGCGATTATCGACCCGAAAGCGACAATTGCTGATAACGTTAAAATTGGTCCATATTGCGTTGTTGGCGCAGATGTGACATTGGCGGATAATGTTGAGCTTAAATCACATGTCGCGATTGATGGCTGTACAAGCATTGGCGCGAATACGGTTGTTTACCCTTTTGCTTCTATTGGGCATGCGCCGCAGGATCTGAAATTCAAGGGCGAAAAGTCGCGCCTGATTATTGGTGAAAATAACACGATCCGCGAACATGTTACCATGAACCCTGGCACGGCTGACGGGGCTATGGAAACCGTTATAGGTAACAATAATTTGTTTATGATGGCAACCCATGTCGCGCATGACTGCGTGATTGGCAATAATGTTATCATGGCGAATAACGCGACTTTGGGCGGGCATGTTGTTGTTGGTAATAATGTTTTAATCGGCGGCCTTGCCGCGGTTCATCAATTTGTACGTATTGGCGATTTTGCAGTTATTGGCGGCATGTCGGGTGTTGAAAATGATATTATCCCTTATGGGCGCGTTAAAGGTGAACGTGCTTTCCTTGCGGGGTTAAACCTTGTCGGTTTAGAGCGCAGCGGTTTTTCTAAAGACCAAGTGCGCGAGTTACAGCGTGCTTATGGGCAGTTATTTAACGGCGAAGGCACGTTGAACGAGCGTATTTCGAGTGTTGAAACGAAATATCAGGATCACCAGCAAATCGGCAAAATTGTTGACTTTGCTAAAGCCGAAAGACATTTCTCCCTATGTCAACCTCAGAAGAAATAATCAACGATGCGCCGTTAGGCATTATTGCAGGCGGCGGCGCTTTGCCTGAATCTGTGCTGCTTGCAGCGCAAGATCAGGGGCGGACTGTTTATGTCGCGGCGCTGAAAGGCTCTGCAGAAGATGATTTTCTTGATGGTGTTGACCATGATTTTTATGGTCTCGGCGCAGGCGGCTCTATCGTCAAAGCGCTACGCAAACGTGATATTAAAGACATTGTGATGATTGGTAGCGTTGCGCGCCCACATTTTTCTGATCTGCGGCCTGATATGTGGACGGCGGGCGTTATTGCGAAGATTGGCCTTAAAGCCCTTGGTGATAATGATTTACTTGTCTGCATTAAAGATGCGCTAGAGGCTGAAGGGTTCGCTTTGCGCGGCGCACATGAAATAGCGCCAGAGCTTATTACGCCAGAAGGCCTGCTTACAAAGCATAAGCCAGATAAAAAAGCATTGATTGATATTGAGCGCGGCATTGCTGTTGCACGGGCCCTCGGCGCTGTTGACGTTGGGCAGGCCGTCATTGTTTATGATGGGCTTGTTCTTGGCGTTGAAGGTGTTGAGGGGACAGATGAGCTTATTAAACGCTGTGCGGATTACCGTAAGAAAGATAAAGGCGGCGTTTTGGTGAAATTGTGCAAACTGCAGCAAGATAAACGGCTCGATATGCCGACTATTGGCATTAAAACGCTGCAAAACCTTTATGACTATGGCTTTGACGGCATTGCCATCCATGCTGGGCAGAGCTTGATTCCTGAGCGCGCTGCGTTCATTGAGACGGCGAATAACCGCAAGCTGTTTGTTGTCGGTGTTGACGGGGCGCAGGGCGCATAATGAGCAAAGCTTTAAAAATATTTGTTATAGCAGGCGAAGTTTCTGGCGATGTTCTTGGCGGCGCGGTTTTAAAATCTCTGCAAAAAAATGATGATGTCACGCTTGAAGTGCGCGGCATTGGCGGCGATAACATTCTTGCGTCAGGGCTTGATAAAAGCCTTTTCCCGATGGAAGAATTATCTATTATGGGGCTCGCCGAAGTTTTTCCCAAAATTCCGCATATTTTAAAGCGCATTAAACAGACAGTGGCAGCGATTGAGGATTTTCAGCCTGATGTTGTTCTTTCGGTGGATGCGCCAGATTTTTGTTTCCGCGTACAGAAAGCTGTACGAAAACGCGGCAAAGTTCATGCAAAACAAATTCATTATGGCGCGCCAACGGTTTGGGCGTGGCGGGCAGGGCGCGCAAAGAAAATATCCAAATTTCTTGATGGGTTAATTTGCTTGTTTCCTTTTGAACCTGCATATTTTGAGCCGCACGGGCTAAAAGCAATATGTGCGGGGCATCCGGTTGTGGGGAGCGGCGCGTTAAGCGCTGATGGCGCAAAAGGGCGCGGTGATATCCCGCTTAAATATAAGGATGTTGTTGGCCTTCTGCTTGGTAGCCGTGGGGGGGAGCTTAAATATACAGCGCCCGTACTTTGTGAAACGCTGCGCCGCTTGCAAGCAAAATACCCTGACTTACAAGTACAAGTGCCAACGCTTCCGCGTTTGGAAAAGCGCGTAAAGGCACTGCTTGAGGAGTATGGTATTCAAAATTATTACATCCGCACCGACCCTGCTCAGAAATGGCATGTTTTTGCGTCCTGTCAGGCCGCTTTGGCGGTGTCTGGTACGGTGGGGCTAGAGCTTTGCATCACCAAAACACCGCATATTATTGCTTATAAAATTTCGACGCTTACTTACAGCATTTTAAAGCATATTATACGTACACCTTATGCGCATTTGGGCAATATAATTTTGAATAAGCCCGTTATTCCTGAGTTTATTCAAGAGCAATGCAAAGCTGAAGAAATGGCTTATGTGCTTGAGGCGCTATTGCAGGATCAAACGCATAAAGATGATATGATGGCCCGTTTTGATGAAATCGCCCTTGCTGTGGGGGCGGGGGGCGCAGTTACGCCAGCTGATAAGGCCGCACAATTCATTATTGGATTTAATTGACATAATGCAAGCCTTTAGTGTATAACATCATATGTTTAAGACACTGGCTGAGAAATTTAAAAAACATTGCTTGCCGATCACATTGCCGCATATTGCGGTTAGTGAAGATGATTATGCGCGCTATCACGTCAATTATGTTTGGATTAATGAGGATGAGGGCGCTAAAGATGGCGTAAGCTGTGCCGTGCCGCTGCGTTATATGGATATTGCGTATGAAAATGCCATTAAATACCCACAGGCGCAGTTCACAATCTGGCTGGATCACGCTTTATTTGACCCCATGACGCATTTCATGATGATGTCTCATGGTTATTTGAATGCACCGTCTAATGTTGAATTTAAAAATCTGCGTGATATTAAAGCCTATGCGCAGTGTGATGTTTATGACATTGAGAAGCCCAAGAATATTTGGGCGCGGGTTGACCTTGCGCGTTTGCTCGTTTTGCAGCATCAATTGTCCGATGAAAACAACAAGGCAGATTACCAGATTTATAGTGACTTTGATGTGCCAGATGTGCGGCTGGATTGTGATCGTATGTTCAGCATCATGCATAAACACGGGCTGTTTGTCGGGGAAACTTTGAAATATAACATACTTGAAAACGGTTATTTAGGATTTGATAAAGACCAAGGGCGTGATTTTCTTGAAAGTCGCTTATTGCCGCGCGCTATAAATTCAGCGAAGGCAGGGCTTGATGGTTATAAGCCGCTATATAAAACATTGCATAGCTGGATGGTCGATCAGGGGTTTTGGTATTTCCGCGGCCGCGTATGCGCCCCACGCCAGGAAGTAATGGGCTATAAAGTACCTGATAATCCTGTCTATACAGATAATAAGATCAATTAAAAAAGGCGGCTAAATATCAGCCGCCTTTTTTATCTTTATTGACATTGGTTGTTTATTCCGCCGTTTCTTTGTTTGCACCGCTGCGCTGTTCAATAGGCAAGACTTTACGCGCTGTTGCGCCTGTGTAGACTTGACGTGGGCGGCCGATACGATGGCTAGGCTCTTCGATCATTTCTTTCCACTGTGAAATCCAGCCCACTGTACGAGAGAGAGCGAAGAGAACGGTAAACATTTCTTCTGGGAAGCCCATGGCTTTCAAAATAATGCCTGAATAGAAGTCAACATTCGGGAAGAGTTTACGTTCTGCGAAATATGGGTCTTCTAAGGCAACGCGCTCAAGCTCCTGTGCGAGTTCCAATAATGGGTCATCAATACCAAGTTCAGCGAGCACTGCGTCACATGATTCTTTAAGGACTGTCGCACGCGGATCGTGGTTTTTATAGACACGATGACCAAAGCCCATAAGACGGAATGGGTCGTCTTTGTCTTTTGCGCGGGCTAAAAATTCAGGAATGTTATCTTTGTGACCAATTTCACGCAGCATTTCTAATACGGCTTGGTTCGCGCCGCCATGAGCAGGGCCCCAAAGTGATGCAATGCCAGAGGCAATACATGCAAATGGGTTTGCCTGTGATGAACCGGCAATGCGCACAGTTGATGTTGACGCGTTTTGTTCATGGTCAGCGTGAAGGATAAGTATTTTATCCATTGCGCGCTCTAATGTTGGGCTAACCTTGTATTCTTCGGCAGGGACAGAAAAACACATATGTAAGAAATTCGCCGCATAGCTTAAATCGTTACGTGGATAGACAAAAGGCTGGCCGTTTGAATATTTGAGGGTCATGGCTGCGATTGTCGGCATTTTCGCAATTAGGCGATGTGCTGAGATTTCACGTTGCTGTGGGTCCCAAATATCAAGCGAATCATGATAAAATGATGATAAGGCGCCAACTACGCCGCACATAATTGACATTGGGTGGGCATCACGGCGAAAGCCGCGGAAGAAGTAATGTAATTGTTCATGCACCATTGTGTGATAGGTGATGTTTTCTTGAAAATCTTTCTTTTCTTCTGCGTTGGGCAGGTCGCCATAAAGTAGGGCATGGCAGACTTCTAAATATGAAGTGTTCGCGGCGAGGTCTTGGATATCATAACCACGATGCTGCAAAATGCCTTCATCGCCATCAATATAGGTGATGCGTGACTTACAGCTTGCTGTTGATGTAAAGCTTGGGTCTAATGTGAAATATCCTGTCTGCGCATATAATGCACGAATATCTATTGTCGCAGGGCCTTGTGTGCCTTCAACAACAGGAAGCGTCCATTTTTCACCAGTTTGATCGTTGGTTAACGTAAAAGTTTTCTCAGTCATGATTAGATATCCTTAGACTTGGATGTTTGGAAAATTATTTTTAATTCAAATAAATAGCGACTTTGTACAAGATAGGCCGAATAGAGTAAAAAAAAACTTAAGATGCTAATTTTTATCACATTGTGCACTGCAATTAGTATACAAAAAAAGCCCTTCACGTGGAAGGGCTTTATGCGAATATCTTTATTAACTTTGGGCTAGGCAGCTATCTTTGGCGCCTGTACAGTTAGAACGTATTGGTTGTTTTTGTTAATTTCGTAACTGTCTAATATCGATGCTGTAACTTCTGTTGGTGAGCTAACTTCAGTTGGGGCTGCGTCGTTATTTTCTTTTGCCTTGTCAAATAATATTGCGTCGCTCGCTGCATAACCGCCGAATATGCCTGCAAGTCCGAATGCACAACCAGTAAGGCCTGTTTTTAATAGAATTTTAGCTTTAGTGTCTTCGCTTACAGTGCCTGTGATACGTTCAAATGGGCTAATGTCTTTTTTTGCTTGTTTGATAGCAATGGTGCTGGCGATTTCCACCCCTAATTGTGAAGCAAGTTTTCCTGAGCCCGCTGTGATGACGCCGGCTAGGCCTGCCACAGCTAATCCAACACCTGCGGTACTATATGCATAGGCTGTAGTGCCTGCTGCGACAAGTATTGTCATTATGCTTATGTTCATTGTTTTTCTCCGTGTAAATAATTATTTGACGCATTCATTATAGAAAACGGCAAAGATTGTGTTCTTGGTTTGTGTGTGTAATTATTGAAGTGCTGCTTAAGCCGCGTGTTTTAGTGCGGGAAGCGCGTAATTTCCATTTTCTAATTTATATTGTAAAAGCACTGGATTTTCCTGTGCATCAGCTTCGTAATGCATAGCCGATGTATCCTGTGTTTCGGCTTCGATGAAATGATCAACGCTTGCATTATAGCCCATGACGCCGCCAACAATAGGGCCAACAACGGCGCCGAGGGCATATGAGGCTAAACCGAGTATACCGCCGTCCGTTAATGCTGCTGCGCGGTCTCTTGTTATTGCGCCGCTTACGGCTGCGCCAAACGCGCCGCCAATAAGGCCGCCGCCCCATTTACCAATCGCGCCGCCAGCCCATGTGGTCGCACCTGTAATAAGACCAACGCCTATGGCGGGAACAATAGTAATGGGCGTTGCTGCAATCGCGAAAACAGTGCCTAATGTTAGGCCAATTCCAAATCTTTTTGACATGTCTATGTCCCTCTATATTATTTTTTATAGAAAGGGACTATATACTAATATTTTACATATTGCAAGCATTCTTTATACATATTTCAATCTTTTAAGCACTTCATCTTTGCCTAATATAGCGGCGGCTTCAAAAATACTTGGGGATACGGTTGTACCAGTAAGGGCTGCGCGTAGGGGCATCGCGACTTTGCCCAGTTTGCCTTCTTTATGGTCATTGGCGACTTCTTTGCATAAGTCCTGGACGTTTTCTTCTGTCAGCTCGGTAAGCGCATCGACTTTTTCAGCGATGAAGCCGAGGATTTCTTTATCAAGGCTTTTTTCAGCTTTTTCAGTGAAGACGAAAGGCGGCTGCTTGGCATAGAACGCGCCTTCTTCGGCAATGTCATTAAGTGACTTTGCGCGGTCTTTTAAGGCGTCCATGCCTTTTAACAGGCGATCTTTTGATGTGTCATCAATATGTGCGCCGTATTTTTCCATGATCGGGGTGATTAATTCTACTAAATGCGCGTTGCTTGCTGTTTTGATGTAATGCGCATTGAGGTTGTTGAGCTTATCAAAGTCAAAACGTGATGCGGATTTACCGATATGATCGAGGTTAAACCATTCAATAGCCTGTTCGGTGGAGATAATTTCATCGTCACCATGTGACCAACCAAGGCGCAAAAGGTAATTACGCATTGCTTCGGGCAGGTAACCCATATCTTCATACTCATGAACGCCTTGTGCGCCGTGGCGTTTAGAAAGCTTTGTGCCGTCTGGGCCAAGGATCAACGGAATATGTGCATATACAGGGATGTCCCAGCCCATGGCATCTAAAATGATTTTCTGACGGAAAACATTGTTCAAATGATCGTCGCCGCGAATAATATGCGTAACGCCGCTATCATGGTCATCCACCACAACAGAAAGCATGTAAGTCGGCGTACCGTCGGAGCGCAGAAGGATGAAATCATCAAGCTCATCATTGCCTTTTTCAACGCGGCCTTGCACGGCGTCTTCAATCGCGGTGCGGCCTTCTAATGGCGCTTTGATGCGTATGACGGGGGCAACGCCTTCTGGCGCTTCGCTTGCGTCACGCTCGCGCCATCTGCGGTCATAATTGACCTTTGCGCCGCTTGCGCGTGCTTCTTCACGCATGGTTTCCAGTTCTTCGGGGCTGCAGTAACAATAATATGCCTTGCCCATTTCAACTAATTGCTTTGCG
>MDTB01001788.1_pt1 | contig 19683 bp, 18 predicted proteins | sample 811161 | NCBI WGS metagenome assembly MDTB01 (sample SAMN05326650, study PRJNA326480) | marine metagenome | isolation source: seawater | place: Mediterranean Sea | collected 2009 | reverse complement strand
TTAATATATATTTTACAAAGTTTAAAAAAGAACAAAAAAATAATACTTAGAACATTTATTAAAGAAAATGAAAATATTGAGTCAATAACAAGTATTCATAAAGCAGCTGATTGGTATGAAAGAGAGTGTTACGATTTATTTGGTATTGAATTTTTAAATCATCCAGATTTAAGAAGAATTATGACAGATTATAATTTTGATGGCTATCCGTTAAGAAAAGATTTTCCTTTAACTGGTCATACTGAGGTTAGATATGATGATCTTGAAAAAAAAGTTATTTATGAACCAGTAAAATTAACTCAGGAATTTAGAAACTTCGATAATGACTCACCATGGGAAGGTATGGAAAATAAATTATTTGGAGATGAAAAATCTAACAACGAAAAATAAATATGAAGGAAGTAGAACTTAATACAACAACAATAAACTTTGGGCCTCAACATCCTGCTGCTCACGGTGTTTTAAGATTAGTTGTTGAGCTTGAAGGAGAGGTTGTTCAGAGAGCAGAGCCACATATAGGTTTGCTTCATAGAGGTACAGAAAAATTAATTGAGTATAAAACATATCTTCAAGCAGTTCCATATTTTGATAGATTGGATTACGTTTCCCCAATGTGTCAAGAACATGCTTTTGCTTTAGCTACTGAAAGTCTTCTAAATGTTGAAGTTCCTGAAAGAGCAAAGTTTATTCGAGTAATTTTTGCGGAAGTTACAAGAATATTAAATCACTTACTAAATATTCCAGCATATGCTGCAGATATAGGAGCGGTAACACCATTTTTATGGTGTTTTGAAGAAAGAGAAAAACTTTTGGAATTTCATGAAGCAGTATCTGGCGCTAGATTTCATGCAGCTTATTTTAGACCTGGTGGAGTTCATCAAGATATGCCAGAGGGTATGGAAGAAAAATTATTCAATTATTTAAAAACTCTTCCTAAATTTATTGATGACCTTGAGAGTCTTTTAACTAATAATAGGATATTAAGACAAAGATCTGTTGATATAGGAATAATTTCTAAATCAGAAGCTATTGAATGGGGCTGTTCTGGACCAGTTCTTAGAAGTACAGGTGTTGCATGGGATTTAAGAAGATCGCAACCATATGATGCATATGATCAAGTTGATTTTGATGTTCCCGTTGGAAAAAATGGAGATTGTTTTGATCGTTATTTAGTTAGAATAGAAGAAATGAGACAAAGTATAAAAATTATTAATCAATGTTTAAATAAAATTAAACCTGGACCTATTGCAATTGAGGATAATAAAATTACTCCTCCTAAGAGAGCTCAAATGAAAAAATCAATGGAAGCATTAATTCATCATTTTAAACTTTTTACTGAAGGTTACCGTGTTCCTGAAGGACAGATATATAGTGCGGTTGAAGCACCTAAGGGAGAATTTGGAGTTTATCTTGTTTCTGATGGAACAAGTAGACCATATAGATGTAAAATACGAGCTCCAGGCTTCGCTCATTTACAAACATTGAATGAATTATCTAAGGGGCATTTAATGGCTGATATTGCAGCGATACTAGGAAGTTTAGATATTGTTTTTGGAGAAATTGATAGATAATGCAACATCCTGGAACAAATAATAAAGTATATAAAAAAATAAATGAAAAATTTGAATGGTCTTCAGATAATTTTAAAAAAGTTTCTGAAATAATAAAAAAATATCCATCAAATCGCATTCAAAGTGCCGTAATCCCCTTACTTGATTTAGCTCAAAGACAAAATAATGGATGGTTAAGTAAGAACTCAATGGAAAAAGTAGCTGAAACTCTTAGTATGTCTTATATAAGAGTATTAGAAGTAGCTACATTCTATTCTATGTTTAATCTTGAGCCTATAGGAAAAAATTTTGTTCAAATTTGTAGAACTACACCTTGTTGGCTTAGAGGTAGTGAAAAACTGTCAAAAGTTGCAAAAGATGTTTGTAAAGCAAAAATTGGTGAGACAAGTGCTGACAAAAAATTTACTGTTGTTGAAGTTGAGTGTTTAGGTGCTTGTTGTAATGCTCCAATGGTACAGATTAATGATGATTATTATGAAGATTTAGATGAGGATAGTTTTAAAAAAATACTTCAGAATTTAAAAGATAATAAATCTATAAAAGTTGGGTCACAAATTGGAAGAAAATCTTCTCAACCTGAAAGAAAATTTAATGCTTAAAGATAAAGATAAAATTTTTAAAAATTTATATGGCTTTGAAGATTGGAAGTTAGAAGGAGCTAAAAAAAGAGGGGTTTGGTCAAATACTAAAGAACTGATTCAAATGGGAAGTGAAAAAATTGTTGATGAAATCAAAAACAGCCAATTAAGAGGAAGGGGTGGAGCTGGTTTTCCTGCTGGTTTAAAATGGTCATTTATGCCAAAAGACTCTGGTAAAGATCATTATTTAGTTGTCAATGCTGATGAGTCAGAGCCAGGTACATGTAAAGATCGTGAAATTATGAGAAATGATCCACATCTCTTAATCGAAGGTTGTTTGATTGCTAGCTATGCAATGCATGCACATACTTGTTACATTTATATAAGGGGTGAATATTATTCAGAATCTTCTAACTTACAAAAAGCTATTAATGAAGCTTATTCAAGCAATTTAATTGGTAAAGATGCATGTGGTACTGGATGGGATTTTAATATTTTCCTGCATAGAGGTGCGGGAGCATATATTTGTGGTGAAGAAACAGCTTTACTAGAAAGTTTAGAAGGTAAAAAAGGCCAACCTCGATTAAAGCCCCCTTTCCCAGCAGGCGCAGGTTTATATGGTTGTCCAACAACAGTTACAAATGTTGAAACAATTGCTGTTTCACCAACTATTTTAAGACGTGGATCAAAATGGTTTGCTAGTCTAGGTAGTCCAAATAATACAGGCACAAAGATTTTTAGTATTTCTGGACATGTAAATAATCCATGTAATGTTGAGGAAGAAATGGGAATACCTTTAAAAGATCTTATTGAAAAACATGCAGGCGGCGTAATTGGTGGTTGGGAAAATTTATTAGCTGTAATTCCAGGAGGTGCAAGTGTACCTTTATTGCCTAAATCAATTTGTGATACAGTTAAAATGGATTTTGATAGTCTTAAAGAAGTTCAAAGTGGCTTAGGCACTGCAGCAGTTATTGTAATGAACAAATCTACTGATATTGTTGAGGCAATAGCAAGATTATCACATTTTTACAAACATGAAAGCTGTGGTCAATGTACTCCTTGCAGAGAGGGTACCGGATGGTTGTATAGAATGATGGAAAAAATGATACATGGAAATGTTCAGCATCAAGATATTAATAAAATCTTAGATGTTACAAAACAAATCGAAGGCCATACAATATGTGCTTTAGGCGATGCAGCTGCATGGCCTATACAAGGTTTATTTAGACATTTTAGACCTGAAATTGAAAAAAGAATAGAAGAAAGAAATAGAATAGTAGCGTAATGCCAAAAATAACTATTGATAACAAAGAATTTGAGTTTGAAAACGGTATAACAGTGATGCAAGCTTGTGAGCAAGCAGGTACTGAAATTCCTCGATTTTGTTATCATGAAAAACTTTCAATAGCAGGGAATTGTAGAATGTGTTTAGTTGAAATGGAAAAAGCTCCAAAGCCCATTGCATCTTGTGCTATGCCTGCTGCAGATGGGATGGTCATAAAAACTAACACTGATATAGTGAAAAAAGCTCGTAAAGGTGTAATGGAGTTTCTTCTTATTAATCATCCATTGGATTGTCCAATCTGTGATCAAGGTGGTGAATGTGATTTACAGGATCAAGCAATGTATTATGGTTTTGATAAAACTAGATATGAAGAAAATAAAAGGGCTGTTCAAAATAAAAATATGGGACCTCTTGTTAAAACCATAATGACTAGATGTATTCATTGTACCAGATGTGTAAGATTTTCAACTGAAGTTGCAGGTGTTGATGATATAGGTTTACTAGGTAGAGGAGAAAATGCCGAAATTACAACTTATCTTGAAAAAACAATTGATTCAGAACTTTCAGGAAATGTAATAGATTTATGTCCTGTTGGGGCTTTAACAAGTAAGCCATATGCTTTTAAATCAAGACCTTGGGAACTTAATAAAACTGAAACATTTGATGTGTTTGATGGAATTGGATCTAGTATTCGAATAGATACAAGGGGAAAAAAAGTTTTAAGAGTATTGCCAAGAATAAATGAAGAGACAAATGAAGAGTGGATAAGTGATAAGTCTAGGTTTGCTATCGATGGCCTTTCAACACAAAGGCTTGATAATGTATATTCTAAATCTGGTGGCAAACTTCAACAATCCTCATGGGATAATGTATTTACTAATATTAAAGAAGAAATAATCAAAAGAGGTGAAAAAAATACTGTATTTTTATCTGGTAAATTTACAGATATTGAAACTTTATTTTCAGCAAAAAAATTTAGTAAGTCTCTAAATTCTAATTATTATGATTGCAGATTTGATAATGCTCAGTTTTTAGAAAACTCTACTGAAAGCTTTAAATTTAATTCTACTATTCAAGAAATTGACAAAGCTGATGCAATTCTTTTAATAGGATCTAATCCTAGATGGGAGGCGGCAGTTCTAAATGCGAGAATAAGAAAAGCTTACATTGAGAATAATTGTAAAATTGGACTTATTGGACCTAATGTAGATTTAACTTATAAATATGAACACTTATCAGACTCTTTAGAATACCTTAATGAACTTTGTAATAATAAAACAGACTTTAACAAAGTTTTAGACAAAGCAAAAAATCCTCTTATAATATTAGGCACGTCTGCAATAAATAATAAATTTGGAAAAAAAATTTTAGAAACTTCAGCTTTACTTGCTAAAAATATCCAAAAAAATAAAAATATAAATCCATTGAATATTCTTAACCAGGATATTTCCAGAGTTGGTGCATTAGAACTTCAGTTTTTTAATAAAAATTTTGATAATGATTATAATGCAGAATTAAAAAAACATATAGATATTAATAAACCAGTTGTTTTTTTAATGAGTTTAGATGAAATTAATTTATCAACTCTTGAAAATGCTTTTGTGGTTTATCTAGGTCATCATGGTGACAAATCCGCTTCTATTGCAGATGTAATTCTTCCTACTCCAGCTTATACTGAAAAAAGTTCTACATTTATGAACATCGAAGGAAGGGTTATACAAACTACTAAATGTCATAATCCAATGGGAGAAGCTCGAGAAGAATGGAAAATATTTAGAGTTCTGAGTGATTTAATTAATAAAAAACTAGAATTTAATAATCTTGAAGAGTTAAGAAGTGAGCTTACAAATAATTACAATCAATTTTCATCAATAAATGAACTTAATCCAAAAAAAGAAATAACTTTTGCGAAAAATAATAAGATTAATGACATTAAAATTAATTATAATATTCAAAATTTTTATATGAATGACTCTATATCCAGATCTTCTGAGACTATGGCCTTATGCACTAAAGATATATTAAACAAGGCTGCTTAAAATGGATTTTGTGAGTGATTTTATATTACCTGGTTCAATTATAGTTGCTCAAATTTTAGCCGTAATAGTTCCTGTGTTAATTTCTGTTGCTTTTTTAGTATATGCTGAAAGGAAAGTTTTAGCACTTATTCAACTCAGAAGAGGACCAAATATTGTTGGTCCATTTGGAATACTTCAAAGTTTTGCTGATGCTTTAAAACTTATTACTAAAGAAAATATTATACCAAGAGGTTCAAACAAAATTGTTTTTATTCTTGCTCCAATTATAACTATGGTTCTTAGTTTAGCTGGTTGGGCAGTTATTCCTTTTGCACCTGGTTTAGTAATATCTGATATTAACGTTGGAATAATGTATCTATTTGCAGTCTCCTCATTAGGTGTATATGGAATAATAATGGCAGGATGGGCAAGTAATTCACAATATCCTTTTTTAGGCGCACTGAGATCTGCTGCTCAAATGGTTTCTTATGAAGTTTCCATTGGCTTTGTTATAATCACAGTACTATTATGTGTTGGGTCTCTAAATTTATCAAAAATTGTTTTAGCTCAACAAACTGTTTGGTTTGCGATTCCATTATTACCAATGTTTATTATTTTTTTTATTTCTGCTTTAGCTGAAACAAATAGATTGCCTTTTGATCTTCCAGAAGATGAATCAACATTAGTTGCTGGTTTTTTTACAGAATATTCATCAGCTTCATTTGTACTTTTCTTTTTAGGAGAGTACGCAAGTATGATTTTAATGAGCTCAATGACAGTAATTCTTTTTTTAGGCGGCTGGCTACCACCATTTGATGTTTATCCTTTAAATGCTTTACCTGGAGTTTTCTGGTTTACAATTAAAATAATATTTATATTATTTTTATTTATTTGGGTTCGAGGTACTTTTCCAAGATATAGATATGATCAACTAATGAGATTAGGATGGAAAGTATTTCTTCCAATTTCATTATTTTGGGTTGTAGTAACTTCTGCCTTTTTAGTTTATTTCGATATGTTACCAAATTAATATGTATAAAATAATTAAATTATTTACTTTATTTGAATTATTTCAAGGTTTGCTTTTAACTTTTAAATATATATTTAAATCGAAAGTCACAATTAATTATCCTCATGAAAAAGGACCTCTTAGTCCTCGTTTTAGAGGAGAGCATGCATTAAGAAGATATCCAAATGGAGAAGAAAGATGTATCGCATGTAAACTTTGTGAAGCTGTTTGCCCCGCTCAAGCTATTACAATTGAATCAGAGCCCAGAGAAGATGGAAGTAGAAGAACTACAAGATATGATATTGATATGACAAAATGTATTTATTGTGGTTTATGTCAAGAGTCATGTCCAGTTGATGCAATTGTTGAAGGTCCAAATTTTGAATTTGCAACAGAAACAAGGGAAGAATTAATTTATAATAAAGATAAACTTTTAGAAAATGGTGATAGATGGGAGCAAGAAATTGCTCAAAACATTTATCTTGATAGAAATTATAGATAAAGAATGATACTTCAATCTCTTACTTTTTATCTTTTTTCTTCTGTAGCAGTTTTATCAGCATTAATGGTAATTAGTGCTAAAAACCCTGTCCATTCCGTTTTGTTTTTAATACTAAGTTTTGTAAATGCTTCAGGACTTTTTGTTTTACTTGGAGCGGAATTTTTAGCAATGATACTTGTAGTTGTTTATGTTGGAGCTGTTGCTGTACTTTTTTTATTTGTAGTTATGATGCTTGACATAAATTTTGTTAAATTAAGAGAAGGTTTTTTGCAGTATTTACCATTTGGAGCCTTGCTTGGAATAGTCTTAGTGATTGAACTAGGAATTCTTTATCTCACTGATACATCTTCAAATATTAATTATAATCAAACGTCCTTAGAAGTAAAAATTAATGATTTAGAAAATACTAAAATGATTGGTCAATTACTCTATACTAAATATTTTTATCTATTTCAAATATGTGGAATAATTTTATTGGTAGCAATGATTGGGTCAATTACTCTTACTTTACGTGATAAGGGCCAAGTAAAAAGACAAAATATTAATTTTCAAAATACATTAGATGCATCAAATGCAATCGAAAAAAAACAAGCAAAATTAGGGGAGGGTATTCAATAAATGATTGGTTTAGAGCATTATCTTTTTCTTGGGGCAATAATATTTACTCTTGGTGTACTTGGTATTTTTTTAAATAAGAAAAATCTTATAATTATTTTAATGTCTATTGAATTAATACTATTGTCAGTAAATATAAATTTTATTGCTTTTTCTGCTTATATTAATGATATATCAGGTCAAATTTTCGCAATGCTCACTTTAACAGTTGCGGCTGCTGAAGCTGCAATAGGTCTCGCTATACTGGTAGTATTTTTTAGAAATCTAGGATCAATAGAAGTTAATAAAATAAATAAGCTTAAGGGTTAAAAAATGACAAGTTCAATAATTTTTTTACCTTTTTTAAGTTTTCTTTTTTGTTTTTTATTAGGAAAGCAATTTAACTTTAGAGTATATCAAATTTTTACAACTTTTGTTCTGTTTATTTGTGCTCTTTTCTCTTGGATAATATTTTTTCAATACTTAGGAAATAAAGAAACAGAAATAATATTTATTCTTAATTGGGTTACTTCAGGTAATTTTATAGTGGATTGGTCTATAAGATTGGACACTCTCACTGCAGTGATGTTTATAGTTGTTACAACTGTATCAGCGTGTGTTCATTTATATTCTATTGGATATATGAGCGATGACCCCTCTAAAGTTAGATTCATGGGTTTTTTGAGCTTATTTACTTTTTTTATGTTGGTTCTTGTCTCAAGCAATAATTTGTTACAAATGTTTTTTGGATGGGAAGGAGTTGGTTTAGCTTCTTATCTATTAATAGGATTTTGGCATCATAAAGAAACTGCAAATAATGCAGCAATAAAAGCTTTTATAGTAAATAGAGTTGGAGATTTTGGATACGCAATTGGGATAGCAGGTATATTTTATATCTTTGGATCAATTAGTTTTGATAATATATTTGAACAGGTTGATTTATTTAAAGATCATCAAATAGAATTTCTCTCAATAAACTTTCAGACTTTAGATCTTTTATGTTTTTTACTATTTATAGGCGCTATGGGTAAATCTGCTCAATTAGGTTTGCACACCTGGCTTCCAGATGCAATGGAAGGACCGACACCTGTTTCAGCCCTGATTCATGCAGCTACTATGGTCACTGCAGGAGTATTTTTATTAGCTAGAATGAGTCCTTTATATGAATTTGCTAGTTTTACAAATTTATTTATTACTTTTATTGGCGCTGCCACAGCTATTTTTGCTGCTTCTATTGCATTAACTCAAAACGATATAAAAAGAGTAATTGCTTATTCAACATGCAGTCAATTAGGCTATATGTTTTTTGCTGCAGGTGTTGGTGCGTATAATGCTTCTATATTTCACCTAACAACTCATGCTTTTTTTAAAGCTTTATTATTTTTATCTGCTGGATCAGTAATTCATGCTATGCATCATGAGCAAGATATGACAAAAATGGGAGGTCTATATAAAAAAATACCATTTACAGCAACAATGATGTGGATTGGATCTCTTGCAATTATTGGCTTTCCATATTTTTCTGGATATTATTCTAAAGAGAGTATTTTAGAAAATGCTTATTATACATCTAATGGAATAGCTAATTTTGCTTACATTGTTGGAATTATAACAGCACTTCTTACTGCTTTTTATTCATGGAGACTGTTATTTTTAACTTTTCATGGAAATAATAGATCAGAAATAGATACTTTTCAAAAAGTGCATGAGTCACCATATGTCATGACAATTCCATTATTTATTTTAGCAATAGGCTCAATTTTCTCTGGAGTTTTTTTAGCAGATTATTTTATAGGTTATTATAAAAAAGAATTTTGGGATAGTGCTATAGCTTTAACTAATAGTTCTCATAAGTATCTTCCACTAACGCAATCACTAATATCTAAATTTGCAGTTGCGTTTGGAATTTTAATATGTGTATTAATTTACTCCAGCAATACACAAAGAGCAAAAAATCTCTCATATAATTTAGATCCCCTTTATTCTATTTCTAAAAATAAATGGTACGTTGATGAAGTATATAAAAAAATTTTCGTTTTACCGTTTTTTACATTAGCAAATTTTTTTTGGAAAAAAGGTGATGAAAAAACAATTGATGGATTTGGTCCCAATGGTATTTCATGGTTAATTTCAAAAACATCTATTTATGTTAGTCTGTTTCAATCTGGTTATTTGTTTCATTACGCTTTTGCTATGCTTGGAGGATTAGTAATACTATTAACTTGGTTTCTTTATTATTAAATGATTAATTGGCCTTTATTATCAGTAATTATTTTCCTTCCATTATTTGGTGGTTTAATTATTCTTTTCATAAAGGAAGATGAACTGACATCTAATAATATTAAATGGTCAGCACTTTTAACATCCCTTGGAACTTTTATTTTAAGTTTGATTTTGTGGTTACAATTTGATTATTCAGTCTCTTCCTATCAATTTCAAGAAAAATTTAGATGGTTTGATGATTTTAATATTTTTTATCATATTGGAGTAGATGGTGTTTCACTTTTTATGATTTTGTTAAGTACTTTTCTGACCCCTTTATGTATTCTTGCTAGCTGGAATAATATTCAAAAAAGAGTTAAGGAATATATGCTCTCTTTTTTATTTCTTGAAACTTTTATGATCGGTATGTTCTCATCAATAGATATACTTTTATTTTATGTATTTTTTGAAGCAGTTTTGATTCCTATGTATTTAATTATAGGAATTTGGGGAGGAAGTAGAAGAATTTATGCTTCATTTAAATTTTTTTTATACACTCTATTAGGATCAGTATTAATGCTAATTGCAATAATTGTAATGTACAGAAATACGAATTCTATGAGTATTGAATTTCTTCAAGGCAATTATTTTTCTTACAATACACAAATTTTCTTATGGCTTGCTTTTTTTGCATCTTTTGCAGTAAAAATTCCAATGTGGCCTTTTCATACCTGGCTTCCAGACGCTCACGTAGAGGCTCCAACAGCAGGTTCAGTTATATTAGCTGGAGTTCTTTTAAAAATGGGAGGATATGGATTTATCCGTTTTTCTCTAGGAATGCTTCCTGAGGCTACTGAATTTTTTATACCATTTATTATGACTCTTAGTATAATTGCAATTGTCTACACCTCATTAGTAGCTCTCGCACAAACAGATATAAAAAAACTTATAGCTTATTCTTCTGTCGCACATATGGGCATTGTCACTATAGGAATTTTTTTAGTTAACCAACAAGGTTTAGAGGGTGCAATGATGCAAATGATTAGTCATGGTATAGTATCTGCTGCTTTGTTTTTATGTGTTGGTGTTATTTATGATCGAATGCATACAAGAGAAATTAAATTTTATGGGGGTTTGGTTCAGCGAATGCCATTATATGCTAGTGTATTTATGATATTTATGCTTGGTTCAGTAGGTCTACCAGGAACTAGTGGTTTTATTGGAGAATTTTTAGTAATTGTGGGTGCATTTAAATTTTCGAGTTATGTAGTTATTGGTGCAGCATTTGGAATTATCTTGTCTGCAGTTTATATGTTATATCTATATAAAAGAATAATTTTTGGAACTATTACTAATAACAAACTTTCAGAAATTTTAGATATCAATACAAGAGAAAAAATAATTTTAATACCATTGGCATTGTCTGTTATAATTATAGGTATCTTTCCAAATTTGTTTTTAGATCCAATGAGATTATCACTTGAAGTCATTATCTCTAATTATGAAATGGCAAATGCTAAATAATATTTTTAATATAATATTTATCCCAGAAATATTTCTAGCATTATTGTCTTTTATTTGTTTGCTTTTTGGTCTTTTCATTCAAAAAAATTCATTTAGACAAACTTCAAACTTTGCTGTTATTATATTATTTATAACAATAGTTCTTGTCTATTTGGATAATTATTCAAATTTTGCAGATTATTATAATTTATTCAGTAATTCATCTTTTATAAGTTTTTTTAAAATATTAGTTTTATTAGGGTCTATTGCTACTATTATAATTTCAAAAGATTACTTTATTGCAATAAAACTAAAAAATTTTGAAATTCCAATACTTCTATTATTTTCTACTCTTGGAATGATGTTAATGATTTCTTCAAATCATTTAATGTCAATGTATTTGGCAATAGAATTGCAGAGTCTATCATTGTATGTAGCAGCAGCAATTAAAAGAGATTCTATTACCTCAGCAGAGTCAGGTGTTAAATACTTTATTTTAGGTGCATTATCATCAGGAATACTTTTATATGGTTTCTCTCTAATTTATGGATTTACAGGATCTATGAATTTTAATGAAATAAATTTATATCTTTTGAATATTGATAATCTTAACTTAGGATTAATTTTTGGATTAGTATTTGTTTTGGTAGGTCTAGCATTTAAAGTATCAGCAGTACCATTTCATATGTGGACGCCAGATGTTTATGAAGGGGCACCAAATTCAGTTACAGCTTTTTTTGCTATAGTTCCAAAGACTGCAGCTATTGCATTAATTTACCGATTTTGTTTAGTTCCATTTGAGAATTTTTATTTAGAATGGAGTCAAATAATATTCTTTCTATCTATAGCCTCAATGTTTTTAGGTGCAATTGCTGCTATTGCGCAAACAAATATAAAAAGATTATTAGCATACAGTTCTATTGGACATGTAGGTTATATATTGATAGCATTAGTGGCTGCTAACGATGATGGCATTAAAGCCGCATCTATTTACATGTTTTCATATATGGTAATGAATATTGCTATATTTGCTATAATCTTATCCATTAAAATTAAAAATGAATATTTGTTAAATATTTATGATTTAAAAGGATTAAGTAAATCAAATCCAATTGTCAGTCTTTGTATTGCAGTTATTATGTTATCAATGGCAGGTATACCGCCTTTTATTGGTTTTTTTGGAAAGTTTTATGTTTTCACAGCTGCTATTAAACAAGAATTATATCTTCTTTCTATTTTAGGTGTTTTAGCAAGTGTTATATCTGCTTTCTATTATTTACGAATTATAAAAATTATGTATTTTGATGAAATTTTTGAAGAAAATAATATTTATTTTAAAATTTCAATCCAAGCTAAAATTATTCTTTTTATGAGTTTATTTATAATTATTTGTTTTATATTTTATCCATCATTATTAATAAATTTTTCAGCAAATTTAATTTTATAATTAATGTCATTGAAAAAAATTAAATCCTTATTAAATAAAAATGATTTTGATTTTTATTACCTAGAATGTGTTGACTCAACAATGTCTGAAATAAAAAAATATAATTTTAAAAAAAATATTTGCCTTATGGCGAATCAACAAACGAAGGGTTTTGGAAGAAGAGGTACAACTTGGGAGAGTCCCAAAGGCAATATTTATATTTCAATTCTGTTTAAAAGTATTGTGGATATTCAAAATCACTTTATTAATAATGCCTTTACAACGAACATTATTTGCAATGTATTAGAAAAAGTGTGTAACGTTAAAACTGAAATTAAATGGCCTAATGATATTTTAATTAATGATAAAAAAATTTCTGGAATAATCACTGAAATATATAATAATAACAATGTTAATTTCATAAATACTGGTTTTGGAATTAATGTTATGACATCTCCTAACTTAGATAATTATTTAACAACTAATATTAATGCATATCAAAAAGAAATAAATAATTTTAGTTTTGCGTTCGAATTAATGGAAGAATATTTTAAAAATTTTCATATTTTAATCAGTCATTCTGAAAGTATTTTAGAAATGTATAAATCTAGATTAAAATATTTAGGCTCACAAATCAAATTAAAAATTAATGATAATTTATTTAAAGAAGGAATTTTATTTGACTTAAATAATGATGGATCAATTATTTTAAAATCAGAATCAACTTCAGAAACTATATATAATGCAAGAATAATAAAATGATTGTTATAGATATAGGCAATACAAATGCAGTATTTGGAATTTATTCTAACAAAAAATTAAATAAAATATTTAGAATAAATACAGAGAAAGAAATAAGCAAAAGGAAATTGATGCTTATAAATTTTTTAAAAAAAAGAAAAATATTTTTTGACAAATCAGATAATAAGATTTGCATTTTATCTTCTGTCGTACCTTCATTAAATTCAATAATTAAAAATTATTTTGTTAAAAATAAATTTAAATTCCATATAATTACTGCAAAAAATCTTCCGTTTAAAACAAAAATTAATTATAATTTAAATCAAATTGGTTCTGACAGACTAGCAAATTTTATTTTTTTATTTAATAAAAAAATAAAAAATTGCATAATTATTGATTTTGGAACAGCAACAACATTTGATGTAATTAAAAATAATGAATATTTTGGAGGCTTAATATTTCCTGGAATTAATCTTTCTATGAACACTCTTATTAAAAATGCTGAATTACTTAAAGTTACAAAGATTTCTAAATCAAAAAAAGTTGTAAATAGAAATACATCGGCATCTATAAAATCAGGTTTCTATTTTGGTTACTTACATGCAATTAATGGTATAATAAAACAAATCAATAAAGAAAATAATTTCAAACCAAAAATATATATAACAGGTGGGTTAGGTAAAATATTTAAGGATAAGATTCTTTTTAATCCTATATATAAAGAGAATTTAACTTTGGAAGGAATTAGAGAAATTGGAAATAAATATTTATAATGATTAATAATTCTCAATTAAATAAATTAAATAAAGGCCTTCACTTCTTATCATTAGGTGGCATAGGTGAAATAGGAGCAAATTGTTACTTATACGGTTGTGATGGAAAATGGATAATGATTGACCTGGGTTTATCTTTTGCAGACGAAAAATTTCCAGGTATAGATCTATTGGTTCCTAAAATTGACCATATAGAAAGTATAGAAAATCATCTAGAGGCAATTGTTATTAGTCACGGTCATGAAGATCATGCAGGAGCTGTCGCTTTTTTAGCAAATAAAATTAAGTGTCCTGTGTATGCATCTAAATTTGCAAAATTACTTATAGAAAATAGATTAAAAGAATTTAATAAAATTGATGGATTTAAATTATATGAAATAGACCTTACAAAAGGACTGTCTTTTGAAAATTTCAAACTCGACTTTATTCCAACTACTCATTCAATTCCAGAACCTAGCGCTATAGTCATATCAACATCGTATGGATCTTTACTTCATACAGCAGATTGGAAAATTGATAATTCACCAACATTAGGAGCTTCTTTTTCCAAAAAAAATTTTGAAAAAATTGGAAATGAAGGCGTCCTTGCTCTTATAGGAGATTCTACAAATGCTAATATTCCAGGAAGATCACAATCTGAAAATGATGTTAGAGAAGAATTATCAAATGTATTCTCTAGATTTTCTAATAGAATAGTAGTCACTTGTTTTTCATCAAACATTGCTAGAATGCAAAATATTATTTTTGCTGCTAAAAAAAACAAAAGAAAAGTAGCCATAGTGGGTAGAAGTATTAAGAAAAATATTGAGGCTGCTAGACAATGTGGTTATTTTGATAATAAAGAAACTTTTATTAATGAAGATGAAGCATCTTACATACCCAGAGAAAATTTAGTTATAATCTGTACTGGCAGTCAAGGTGAGAAAAGATCAGCACTATATAGAATTGCTTATAATTCCCATCAGCATTTACATTTAGAATCGGAAGATGTTGTAATTTTTAGCTCTAGAGATATTCCAGGTAATGAAAAATCAATTAATAATTTAAAAAACTTATTAATTAGACAGAGAGTTGAAGTAATTACTGCAGATGATGATTTAGTACATGTTTCTGGTCATGGATATGCTGATGAAATAAAAGAAATGTATAATTGGACGAAGCCATACTTGTCAATCCCTGTGCATGGTGAGTCAATACATTTAGAAGCTCATAAACAACTTTCTCATTCATCACAGGTACCTTTTACTAAAATTTTAGAAAATGGAAAATGTTTAAAAATAGCACCTGGAGAACCGCAAATTGTTGAGAAGTTTGAGACAGGCAAACTAATTGTTGAAGGTAAAAATCTATATGATTCTGAATCTTCATTTATTAAAGATAGACGAAAATATTCTTTCGAAGGACTAGCTCTTATAACTATAGTTATTAATGAAAATGATAAATCAATAAATAAAAATATTAAATTAACCTTTAAAGGATTGCCAGATATTAGTGAAAATAAAATAATAGATGATTTCAAGATAATTTTTTTAGATAATTATATTAAACTAAATTCTGATCAAAAATCTTCTGATCAAATTGTAATGGATTTAGTTAAAAGTAATTTAAGAAAAATTATTAAAAATTCTTTTCAGAAAAAACCTGAAATCGAAGTTCACTTAGTTAGATTCTAATGATTATTTTTACTAATGTATTAGTATTTATAGTTATTTGGTGGATTCTATTTTTTATTATTTTGCCAATTAAAATTAAAGTTCCAAAACAAGTAGAATCTGGACATGCAAAAAGTGCGCCTAATAGACCCAATTTATTAATAAAATTTGTGATCACTTCATTAATATCAGCTATAATTTTATTTTTTTTGATTTTATTTGGATTTGATTTATCAACTATATTTAATAAATGAAATATTCTAACTTTTTTTTACCAACTCTTAAAGATGCTCCAGCAGAAGCAGAAATCATCTCTCACAAATTGATGATTAGATCAGGGATGATAAAACAATCTAGTGCGGGTATTTACTCTTGGTTACCTTTAGGTTTACTGGTTTTAAAAAAAATAGAACAAATAGTTCGTGAAGAACAAAATAATGCAGGGGCTATTGAGCTATTAATGCCAACAATTCAATCTTCTGATTTATGGATTAAATCTGGTCGTTATAATGATTATGGTAAGGAGATGCTCCGCATTACTGATAGAGGTGGAAGGGAAATGCTTTATGGTCCAACAAATGAAGAACTTATAACTGATATTTTTAAATCAAATATAAATTCTTATAAAGATCTTCCAAAAAATTTATATCACATTCAATGGAAATTTCGTGATGAATTAAGACCAAGATTTGGTGTTATGAGAGGTAGAGAATTTTTAATGAAGGATAATTATTCATTTGATATAAATGAAGAAGAAGCAAAAAAATCTTATGATTTAATGTTTAGGGCTTATATTAAAACATTTATAAGAATGGGCCTCACTCCAATTTCTCTTAGAGCTGAAACTGGACCTATTGGTGGAAATTTAAGTCATGAATTTCAAATTTTAGCTAAAACTGGTGAAAGTACATTATATTATGATAAAAAATTAGAATCTTTAAATCCTGAAAATATAGATCCTAATGAATTACAATCTTTTTATGCAGCAGTTGATGATCAACATGATGATAAAAATTGTCCTATATCAAAAGAAGATTTAAAAATATCTAAAGGTATTGAAGTTGGGCATATATTTTATTTTGGCACCAAATACTCAGAAAAATTAAATGCACTCATCCAAGATCATAATGGAAAAAATATACCAGTACATATGGGCTCCTATGGAATTGGTGTTTCAAGATTAGTTGGGGCAATAATAGAGGCCTATCATGATGAAAAAGGGATAAAATGGCCAGTTTCAGTCGCACCTTTTACGATTGTTATAATTAATTTAATGCCTGATGATCAAGATTGTGCCACAAAAGCAATAGAATATTATAATTATTTTATGAAAAATAAACTAGATGTTTTTTTGGATGATAGAAATTGCAGTATAGGAAAAAAATTATCAGATAATGAATTGATTGGGATTCCTTACCAAATTATTATTGGTAAAAGAGATTTAAAAAACGGTTTAGTTGAATTTAAAACTCGTCATAATAATCAAGTTGAAAAAATAGAGTCAGATAAACTAGAAAAAATAATTATAAACAAACTAAAGAATTAATGTTTTCTCAATCAGAACGTTTACTGATTTTGAGATTTTTATTTTCAAAAAAATCTGATGGGTATGTTTCTGTTTTTTCTTGGTTTTCAATTATAGGTATTAGTCTTGGTGTTGCGGCAGTAATAATCGTAATGTCAGTAATGAATGGATTTAGAATAGATCTTACAAATAGGATTATTGGATTAAATTCTCATTTAAATATTTTTTCATTTGAACAAAGTATAAAAAATGATGAAATTAATTTATTAATTTCAAAAATAGATGAAAAATCTTACGTCAAATTTTATAAATCAATAGAAACTAGAGGGCTGGTTATTTATAATAATAATTCAAGAGGTGTTTTAATAAAAGGTTATGATAAATATTTAAATAATCATTATTTATATAATTCAATAATCAGAGGCAGTTTAATTGAAGATAGTAAAAATCATATAATAATTGGTGATTCACTTGCAAATGAATTAAAATTAACTGTTGGTGATAAAATTAAAATAGCAATACCCAGAACAGATAATACCATATTAGGAAACATTCCAAGATTTAAAACATTAAAAGTTATTGGAATATTTGATTTAGGACTTTATGAATATGATTCAAATTTAATTTTTATCTCATCATCTCTTGCGAGAAAATTACTATTATTTAAAAATAATAATTATAATAAAATAGAATTTTTTGTAAATGATCCAAACAAAATAGATTTATTGAATAATATAATTAAAAAAAACATATCTAGATATAAATTAGATTTTTATTCAGTCTCATGGAAAGATATTAATAAAACACTAATAAATGCTCTAAAAGTTGAAAAAAATGTAATGTTTATAATTTTATCCCTTATTATTCTTGTTGCTTCTTTAAATATAATTTCAGGATTAATTATATTTGTTAAAGAAAAAAATAAAGATATTGGAATTTTAAAAACACTTGGAATGTCTGATAATAGCATAGTAAAAATATTTTTAACAATTGGAGTTTCAATAGGATTAATTGGATCAATTATTGGATTATTTATAGGAATAATATTTAGTCTTAATATCAAATCTATTCAAAAATTTTTGGAGATCATACTGGATACAAAGTTATTTTCTGAGGAAATATATTTTTTATCATCTTTGCCATCTAAAATTAGTTTAAATGAAATAATTATAGTATTAATTACATCAATTTCTATAGCAATCATATCAACAATTTTTCCAGCATTAAGAGCGGCAAAAGTTGATCCTATTCAAAGTATAAGAAGTGAATAATACGAATTTTTTAATAAAAATATCTGATTTAAATAAAATATATTATTTAAAGAATAAAAATTCAGTTGAAATTATTCATAAACTTAATTTTAAATTAAATTATAATTCTAAAATATCGATAATAGGACCGTCAGGATCAGGTAAAACATCTTTTTTAAATATACTTGGATTACTAGATAGTGATTTTAGTGGGAACTATCTATTTAAGGGTAAAAATATTTCTTCATATTCTAAAAAAGAAATTAATAAAATTAGAGGGATTTCAATTGGTTTTATTCATCAATTTTTTCATTTAATACCTGAATTGACCTCTATTGAAAATGTTATGCTACCTTTATTAATTAATAATAATACTAAAGAAGCTTATCAAATATCAAAAAATCTATTAGTTGAATTTGGTTTAGAAGATAGAATAAATTATAAACCATTGCAACTATCCGGGGGTGAGCAACAAAGAGTTGCAATCGCCAGATCTTTTATAAATAATCCTGATATTATTTTGGCAGACGAAATGACTGGAAATCTAGATGAGAATACTGCTAACAATATTTTTAAATTCTTTATAAATTATATAGAGCAAAATAATAAAACATTAGTATATGTAACTCACAATAAAAATTATTCTAAATATGCAGATGAAGTATATGAATTTAATAACAAAAAATTAATAAATATTAATGATTAAACCTTTTATTCATCTTAGAAGCCTTTCCTCATACTCTTTATCAGAGAGTACTTTAAAAATCAAAAATCTAGTTTCTATCTGTAAGAAATTTAATATGCCGGCTATTGCTTTAACAGATAATAACAATATGTTCGGTGTTTTTGAATTCTCACAAGAATGTATATCTAATAATATTCAACCTATTATAGGATCTTCAATAAATCTTTTAGATGTTCAATCTGATAATTATATTTCACAATTATCTTTTTTAGTTAAAAATGAAATAGGCTACAAAAATTTACTTCACTTAAGTTCATTATCGCATTTAAATAATAATAAAAAAATAGGAATTAATATTAGTCAATT
>MDTB01208095.1_pt1 | contig 19686 bp, 23 predicted proteins | sample 811161 | NCBI WGS metagenome assembly MDTB01 (sample SAMN05326650, study PRJNA326480) | marine metagenome | isolation source: seawater | place: Mediterranean Sea | collected 2009 | reverse complement strand
TTTAACACCTGAAGCATTGAAATCAAAAACAAGCTGGTTGCCAATTTCAATCGGGCAATCCACAAGATGGTCATAATCCGAGTAGGTAAATACGAACGGTTTGTTCTTTTCCTTTCTAGGTAAAGCAGTGGAAACTTTAGAAAAACCGGCGTAAGGAACAACGACCACATCGCCTTTTGTATCCAAATGATTTTCAACGAACATAAAAACACCACTTCCACTCACAAATCCATGCGTAAGGTCCAAAAAGGATGTTCTTACAGAAAGTTCAAAAGCATATACATCATAAGAAATACGTACCTCAGATGACTTACCTTTTGTAATGGACCAGGTGTTCTTCTTCTTTTTTTGAACTTTTAATGCTTTACCAGAACCGTTTGTTGCCTTTACCAAGTTGATGTTTTTGGCAAATTCACGCACTAAGTAAGAACCTGGTGCCCAAACCGGAAGCGAAACATCAATTGTTTTTTCCTCAAAGCCCTCTAATACCATCTCTACGTGGAAGTAATGATTCTGGGGTTTCGGCATAGAGAGATAATATTTTACCGTTTGTCCATAGACCGCAGAACAGCAGATTAAGGAAAGTAAGAGCGCTTTTAATTTCATTTTACATTTATTTTAGAAGCCATATCTTTAGCTTGTTCGACCAATTCTTTAACATCATTCGTGCCATATTTCAGCGTGACCCCCATTCGCCGATAGGGACGCGTGGCTGGTTTCCCAAACAAACGCACTTCTGAATTAAGGGTATTCATCGCATCTTCAAGTCCTTTAAAAACGGGAGCCGCTGCAGACTCTCCCTCTGCCAATACAACAGCACTCGCTCCATTTTGAAGCAATTTAATTTCTGGGATTGGGAGTGATAGGATCGCACGTGCATGCAATTCAAATTCATTTAAGTTTTGTGTTTTACCAAGTGTCACCATACCCGTATCATGTGGTCTGGGTGATAGCTCTGAAAAATACGCACCTTCCGCCGTAATGAAAAACTCAACACCCCAAATACCTGCGCCTCCAAGCTCCGCGGTAACCTTTGCTGCCATATCCTGCGCCTCTTTAAGGTGCTCTGGATTCATGGGCATCGGCTGCCAGCTTTCTTGGTAATCTCCTCTTTCTTGTCGATGGCCTATTGGTGGACAAAACAAAGTAGGCCCGTCATTCTGGGTCACTGTGAGTAAGGTTATCTCGTAATCGAAATCAATAAAACCCTCCACGATCACCTCCTGTAAATCCCCACGAGAACCCTTGCAAGCATAGGTCCATGCCTTCTCAATATCCACTTCAGTTCGAATCACTGACTGTCCTTTACCCGAGCTAGACATTAAAGGCTTCACAACGCAAGGTATTCCACATTTATTGACACCTTCTCGCAGCTCCTCTGCATTTGTTGCGTAGCTATACTTTGCCGTACGCACATCTAAATCAATTGCTGCCAAGTCACGAATGGCTTTTCTATTCATCGTAAAGTTTGCCGCTTTTGCACTTGGGATTACCTTGATGCCTTGTTTTTCATAATCGTAAAAACGTTCCGTTCGAATCGCTTCAATTTCGGGTACAATAAAATCGGGTTGGTGTTTGGCCACTATCCGATCAAGTGCTTCGCCGTCGAGCATAGATATTACTTCAAATTCGTCGGCCACCTGCATGGCAGGTGCGTTGGCATAGCTATCAACAGCAATAATGTGTTGTCCGAGACGCTGGCAAGCAATCACAAATTCTTTGCCTAGCTCTCCGGAACCTAAAAGGAGTATTTTTTTCATGGAAACAAAGATAAGCGACTTTTAGAAATCACCTGAGCAAATATAAATCCACTTATTCATAAGTGTTATTGCACTGCATCGATGTTTCATCTTATATTTAAGCAAAAAAATAGTTCCGATTAAAAATGGAAGAAATCATATACCTCCTAAGCTTATTAATGATGATCGTTGGCTTAATCGGTTCATTTGTTCCTGTCATACCAGGTCCATTCATTAGTTTTCTCGGAATATTGTTGATAGATAGCTTTACCTCACTGCCCATTAGTAGCTATGCCATTGTGATGCTAGGAGCACTAATGGCTATTGCTATGGCAGGCGATTATATTTTACAAATCGTGGGAGTCAAGAAACTTGGCGGAGGAAAAAAGGCGATTCGAGGGACGCTCATAGGAACCCTTTTGGGCATGTTTATCCCTCCCATAGGTATCCTTTTGGGTGCACTCATTGGGGCATTTATTGGTGCAAAAATGGAACAAGGCTCAAATAGGCAATCTCTCAAAATAGCCTTAGGCGCTTTTGTTGGTTTTATGCTTGGAACAGGCGTCAAACTGATCTACAGTGTATATGTTTTGTATTATACCACGGAGCTCGTGGTCAAGGCATACGTGTAAAATCTACTAATTATTTTATTCGTGACTGGCTAAATGAGTTGCACTGTAGCTATACGAAATTAGCGCTTCGCGTATTGTGCTTTAATGGGCTTGAGTAGATACTCGAGCCCATTGAGTTTGATTTCATAAATAGAGGCCAACAGCTGTCCCATTTGACCATTAGGAAAACCTTTTGCGTGATACCAAGAAAGGTAGGGTTCCGGCAAATCGCACAATAATGTTCCTTTATATTTTCCGTAAGGCATTCTCATGGTTACAAGCTTAATGAGCATTTTAGATTGTGGGCCTTGGTCCATAGAATTTAATCCTAAAGGTTTTTGTTTTTGAAGAAATAAGCGATACTCAGCCCTGAAATAATGTGCCATATGCTCCACCAACCTGCGACAATCGCCATCCCTCCCATTCCATCAAAAAAAGCAAAAATCAAACCGAGGCCGAGTCCTGAGTTTTGAATTCCTGTTTCAATGGCCAAAGTTTTTTGGTCAGCGGATGGGAGCTTGAACATTGTTGCCAATGAAAAGCCAGTAAGAATACCAAGTGCGTTGTGAGCTAGCACAATAAATAGGATGAGGTGAATGTACTTGACGAATAAATCTGTATTGGCACCAAAGGCAAAAACAACAATTCCTCCAAAAATCACGATAGAACCATAATGAGTAATTGGTAGTAGAAAGTCGGCTATTTTGGGTTTAAATGCACGCAGCAGCATACCGAGTGCCAGCGGAATCAATAGAATCATCCCCACAATTTTGAGCATTGCAAAGAAATCCAGGCTGACATCATTGAGAATCTCGGATGTAGGTGCATACATCCCTCCCCAAAATGAAATATTAAATGGTGTCATAAATACTGCCGAAACACTAGCGATGGCAGTCATGCATACCGAAAGTGCGGTATTTCCATTAGCCAAAGAAGTCATGAAATTCGAAATGTTACCTCCTGGGCATGCGGCAACGATCATCATACCCATTGCCACACTGGGCATCGGATTTAAAATTAAGACCAATAAGAAGGTTAAAAAAGGAAGTGCCACAAATTGTGATAGAAATCCAATTAGTACTGATTTAGGTGCAGAAAAAACAAGGACAAAATCTTTTATACGCAGCTTAAGCGCAACACCAAGCATAATGAATCCTAGGCTTATATTCATCAATAGAATATTGTCATCATTCATTTTAAGTACCGCATTGTCAAGGTCGCTATCCTCACCACAAGCGCTTAACATAAACAGTGCAGAAAACAAAAACAATACAGTTCTTGTGCGTTTCGAAAATTGAGTTTTATCTATTAATTGAAACATACTTTTCTAAAGGACACCAAAATTTTTGACTTAGACAATTCTATGTTGAGCGCAGAGAATATAAGAAAGGATATTTTACCAGTTGTTTTTTTTCCTTAAACGGTTTACAAAACCATCCAATTTTCTTCGAATAAGCCGCTCTGCGATTCCAGTTTTCTTGACGAATTTGACAAGCAGTGGAGAAAAAGCATAGTAATTTGCAATAAAAATCCTTCCCATAAATGTTTTATTCAACTTTTCATCTCTAAACCTCCTCAAGACTAGAACCTCTGGTGCATCATACGAACCATATGCCATCGTTGCTATATAACACCCAGCACTACTTAATAAGGATTGGATGGCTAACCAAATAAGTAAGATAGCTATTCCAAAAGCACCGATTATGATACCAAGAACGGTCAGTGCAATTTTTAAAGCAGATTTTGAATCATTTTTAACTTCCTCATCCGGTTGAGGATCAGAATACATTACAATATTTTCAATATCAAATTCCTGGAGCTCAACAAGTGTGTTTGTATCCAAATTTAAATTTTTTACAAAAACATGAACCTCTTGTTTTCGCGTGTACTCTGAAGGCTCTAATTTGGCCGGTAGCTCGATAGGTGATGGTGTTTCGAGGATGGTACTTATAGAGCTACTATCTAAGGAGATTGAGTCTACCTTGTGAGTCCTACCGTAACCATCATGCACATAAAAATTCCAAGTTTGCGGATGCTCCGTTAATTTTGATGTCTCAAATAAAATTGACGGAGAATGAGAGATTGTTTTGTAATCGTAGACTCGTAGTGTTGACAAAGCACAAGAACCGATAAAAAAGTATAGGAAAAAGAATAGATATGCACTTTTCATATTTTGAAGATAACAAGTCTATTCATGGTTTAGACAAAATTTCAAATAAATATATTTTCAAAAAGGATATCGAAAAAAAATGATTAGACGATAAAAATCAATAATTTGGGCCTCACTATAAAACTTTTTCAACAAGCATTACGTCTAGATTTTATTGAAAAAAATTAATAAGTTACATTTGAGTTATGCTACCTGAAAAATTTAATGTCATAACAGCACCCTTTGAACCCATTAACCTAGAGGAAATGGAGGCTGTTGCACTGATGAATCGGGTTGATACGAAATATGCGATTCATGAGGATGTTTTTACAGAAATACTACCAGAACTAAAGAACCAATACCGAATATTAGAGGTTGGTGGTCTAAAATATTCCAAATACGAAAGTTTGTACTTCGATAGCCCTAGTTTTGATTTTTTTTCAGACCACCATAAGAAGAAAAATGACAGGTTAAAAATTCGTATTCGAAAATACGTGAATAACAACCTATCCTTTCTCGAGGTGAAAAGAAAGAGAAAGGGACGCACAGAGAAAACAAGATTAAAAACAGAACAATGGGGAACAGATTTTAGTCAAGATGAATTGTCTTTTTTGGAAAATGCATATGAAGAAGCAAAAAAGCTCAACTCAACAATGTCAAATAGCTTCAGCAGAATTACGCTGGTGCACAAAATAAAGGCCGAAAGACTTACTTTTGACTTGAATATAGAATTCCAAGATGCCGAAAAAACCAAATCTTTAACTAATTTGGTGATTTGCGAACTTAAACAAGGAAAGATTGACCGCTCAAGTGCATTTTATGCGATAATGAAAAAAAGAATGGTTCGACCTTTGAGAGTAAGTAAATACTGTGTAGGAATTATGAATTTATATTCAGGCAGTGAGGTCAAACAAAATCGTTTTAAAAAGAAAACCCTATCAATTAATAAAATTATATGCTAACCAATTTATTTTTAGCGAAAGAAAAAGCAACCACTTCCATTGGTTTACAATGGTTCGATGAAGACTTTTACCTCTTACTTATTCGTCTTTGTGTAAACGTTGTATTTATAACGATTCTGATTAGGTTTCTTTATTACGCGAAGACGAAAAGAAAGGACTATTTATTTACTTATTATCTGATCGGTACAATTACCTTTTTTCTCTGTTTTGGGCTAAAGAAGCTTGACATTGATACAGGTATGGGTCTTGGACTCTTCGCAATATTTGGTATTATACGTTATAGAACAGATGCCATTGAAATAAAAGAGATGACCTATCTCTTTTTGATCATTGGATTGAGTGTTGTGAATGCCCTAGCCTCTAACCAGCTTAGTATAGCAGAAATGGCCTTGATCAATATATTTATGGTCGTTATGACATATATTTTGGAATTCTTGTGGCTCATGAAGCATGAAACAAGAAAAACCATTAATTACGAGCGTATAGACCTTATTACCCCTGACAAGGCCTCAGAAATGAAAAGTGATATTGAATCTAGAACAGGTCTTTCCATCAATCGTTTTGAAATTGGTAAGATCGATTTTCTAAATGACACCGCACAAGTAAGAATTTTTTATTACGCTGAAGAGCAAGAATTTTCAGATTACCACGTTGATTAAATAATCAACTCTCTTATGAGGTACTTTTTACTTCCCATTTCGTGGATTTACATTTCGGTCATTACCGTCAGAAATCTTTTGTTTGATTTTCGCTTGTTTTCATCGAAAGATATTGATCATACCATTGGCGTTGGCAACCTTTCAATGGGAGGCACAGGGAAAAGCCCGCTATCCATATACATCGCAGAATTGATTCTAAGAAATCAAGGGTCTCCAGCCCTACTTAGCCGAGGATACGGAAGAAAATCAAAGGGGTATATCGAAGTAAATGAGGGTCATTTAAGCCAAGATGTTGGAGATGAACCACTTATGTTCAAACAACGCTTTAAAAACAAAGTGGGTGTTTATGTTTGTGAAAACAGGATTCTTGGAAGCAAAAATATAAGGAGAAATAGCCCCAAAAGTACTATCATATTTGATGACGTTTTTCAGCACAGAAAAATAAAACCGTCCCTAAGTGTTTTAACAACTCCATATGGCGATCCTTTCTTCACAGACTATATTTTACCAGTGGGAAGATTACGAGAACCTCGACTCAGTGCGTATAGAGCAGATTGTATTGTCGTTACAAAATGTCCAGAGGCATTGACGGATGAGGACTACAATAAAGTTAAAAACAAGCTGTCAAAGTTTTCAAAACCTATATTTTTTAGCCATATAGAATATGGTGAAATGAAACCTATGAAAGGACGGATACATGATATTAAAAACATTTTATTGGTTACGGGAATTGTAGACCCAAGCCATCTCATTGAACACTTAAAAGACAAATATAAAATTCAGTCCATTTCTTTTCGAGACCACCATGACTTTACAGTAAAAGACATTGAGAAAATACATGAAAAATTTGGTACCTTTGACCCTAAAGATTCGATTATTCTGACTACGGAAAAGGACAAGGTGCGGCTTTCTAAATTTGATGAATTAGTTGCACAGAATGGCGCTTTATGGTACTACCAACCAATAAGCATACGCATCCATGATAAAGCTCAGTTTGAATCGTTAATTAAAGAACATGTTAGAAAAATTTAAAAAAGCGGCAAGCTATATACAAGGCAGAACAGACCTACAACCTACGGTTGGTATTATTTTAGGAACGGGTCTAGGTGGTCTAGTAAATGAAATTGAAATCGTACATGAAATAGCGTACGAAGACGTTCCACATTTCCCAGTTTCTACAGTTAAAGGACATTCTGGTAAATTAATCTTCGGAAAGCTCGGTGGCAAATCCGTTGTAGCCATGCAAGGTCGGTTTCACTATTATGAAGGGTACAGTCTTCAAGAAGTTACATTCCCTGTTCGTGTAATGAAGTTCTTGGGTATAGAAAAGCTCTTTGTAAGCAATGCATCAGGGGGCGTTAATGAAGCTTTTGAGATCGGAGAAATAATGATTCTCAATGACCACATCGATTTATTCCCAGGAAACCCATTAATTGGAAAAAACTATGATGAATTGGGCCCACGCTTCCCAGATATGAGTGAGCCATACAGCCATGAAATGATCAATAAAGCATTAGATATTGCGTCTAACCATAATATTAAAGTTGCTCAGGGTATTTATGCAGGCCTTACTGGTCCTACTCTTGAAACTCCTGCAGAATACCAATACGTTTACTCGATTGGTGCTGATGCCGTAGGTATGTCAACCGTCCCTGAGGTGATCGTCGCTAGACATATGGACATCCCTTGTTTTGCAATTTCGATTATAACAGACCTCGGCGTACCGGGCAAAATTCAAAAGGTCACGCATCAAGAGGTCATTGAAGTTGCTGCAAAACAAGAGCCTAAGATGACCTTGATTATGAAAGAATTGATTTCAAGTATCTAAAATGACACAAGAGCAAAGAGATAAATACGAGGCAGTGATTGGACTCGAGGTTCACGCCCAACTGCTCACGAATACAAAAGCGTATTCAGCTGACATTAATGCCTATGGAGCTGCTCCGAATACACATACAAGTCCTATTACACTTGGACATCCTGGAACGCTTCCAGTGATGAATAAGAAGTCCATTGAATTTGCGATTAAATTGGGTATTGCCCTGAATTGTGAAATCGCAGAGCACCAATACTTCGCTCGAAAAAACTACTTCTATCCAGATTTACCAAAAGGCTATCAAATCACACAGGACAAAACACCCATCTGTACAGAAGGTTTTATAGACCTCAAACAGGCGGAAGGCCGTTCAAAAAGAATTGGAATTACAAGAATTCACATGGAAGAGGATGCAGGAAAAAGCATTCATGATGTTGATGTATATGACACCTTAGTGGATTTGAATAGAGCCGGAACACCCTTATTAGAAATTGTAACCGAACCTGATATGCGCAGCTCTAAAGAAGCGTATCAATATTTGACAGAAATCAGAAAGTTGGTAAGGTACTTAGAAATTTGTGATGGGAACATGGAAGAAGGTTCGTTGCGCTGTGATGCAAATATTTCTGTTCGATTAAAAGGGGCAACTACGCTCGGAACAAAAGTAGAGGTCAAGAACATGAATTCAATTAGGAATGTGCAAAAAGCAATTGAGTTCGAAATCGTAAGACGAATTGAGGTACTTGAATCAGGTGGAACATTATCACAAGAAACAAGAGGTTTTGATGCGTTAAATGGCAGCACGATTGGAATGCGTTCAAAGGAAGCCGCAAATGATTATCGCTATTTCCCAGAACCTGACCTTCAGCCCCTATACGTCAATGAAAATCAAATTAAGATGGTCAAAGCTGAGATGCCTCCTTTACCCGACTTTCTTTACAATAAGTATGTTTCTGAGTTAAACTTGTCTGATTACGATGCACTAAATTTAACCGAATCAAAAGAAATCGCTCTATACTTTGAGCAGCTCATTTTACATACAAAAAACTATAAAGCAGCAGCAAACTGGATCATGGGTTCCGTAAAATCCTATCTAAATGAAAACGGAGTTGAAATTCAAGGCTTTCCAATTAAGGTTGAAGCTTTAGCCGGACTGATAGACCTTATTGATGAGGGTCATGTATCAAGCACCATCGCCTCACAAAAAATATTTCCTGAAATGCTTAGTTCTAACGAAAGTGCCAAGGAAATTGCCGAAAGAATGAACCTTATCCAAGTTTCAGATGAGGATGGGTTGATAGGATTCATTGAAAAAGTTATTAGCGATAATCCATCCGAAGCTGAAAGATTTAAAAATGGTGAACAACAGCTGATCGGTTTTTTCATGGGACAGCTAATGCGTGTATCTAAAGGAAAAGCAGATCCTAAAATCGCCAATTCGCTCCTTAGAAAAAAATTAAATGACACATAAATTATCCTACTTCTTAGTCATTACTTTCGGTATTATGCTGTCATGTACTCAAGAATACGATGAGCCAAACTTTGAAATTCAATCGGAGAATAGAAGTAATACAGAAACGAGTGGAAATGTTTCCATATCAGGTCAAATTAGAGATGCTTCTAATACAAGAATAACATTAGAGGCCCCTTTAATGCAATCGAAAGGAAAAAACATTGAATTGGCCTCAACAACCCTTGACGCTGAAGGACATTTTGCAATAAATGCATCTATCCCTGGACTGGGTTACTATATGCTCAAGAACTATGGAGATAAAGTCGACTCGGTTGAGCTCACCCTTGCACCTCAGGACAATATAACAATCGAATCTCAAAAGGACTCTATGCGCGAATTAATAACTGTTGATGGTGTGGTTTGGTCCAAAGATTTAGAAGCTTACCAGACCATTAGAGCCAAACAAAATGCTATTGAGCTTTCTAACTTCGCTGCCCAAAGAATGAAAGCAACTCCTTCAAGCGCCTTCAATATTGTACTTTCCAACCATATCATGAATTCCCAGGATCAATGGAATGAGGAAAGAATTCAAATTTTCGGGAGTGTAGCAGAAGCCTTTTATAAACTAGACCCGAAGTCCGAAGCGACGCAGAACTTCGTCAGGAATTTTGAGCTAATGCAAACCTACATGCTCAATAATGGTTTCTATGAAGCGCCTGATTTTGAATCATCAACAATCGATGGTAGCACTATAAGCTTGTCAGAACTGCGTGGGAAATATGTACTCATCGATTTTTGGGCATCTTGGTGTGGTCCTTGCAGAAAAGAAAACCCAAAAATAGTGGCGCTCTACAACAAGTATAAAGACAAGAATTTTACAATTTTATCCGTCTCATTGGATGAGGACATGACGAAGTGGAAAGCCGCCATTGAAAACGATGGCTTGAATTGGCCACATCATGTTAGCGATCTAAAAGGCTGGAATTCAGCTGTTGTCCCATTGTATCGTATTGAAGGAATTCCTTTTACCGTGTTGGTGAATCCAATGGGCCGAATCATTGGCGTAAATCTGAGGGGTCGAAACTTAGAAGAACGGATGCGAAATATTTTTAATTTTTAAATATGAAATGTAAACTGCTTTTTATATGTCTTTTCTTTACGCATATGGGTATCGGACAGACGGCAATCGTGAAATTATCGGGATCAATTTTTGGTGCGCAAACCGATACCCTGTTTGTCTCTCAAATGTATGATAACAATAGAGTCAAAGATTTTGATACGATTATAATGGATAAAGCCGGTAAATTCAGCGCTGACTTAATCCTGCCACGCGAAGATTATTATCTACTGAGACTTGAGAATACCAATATTCATTTAGTTTGTCGCAATCAATCGGATATAAAAATTTATGGTGATGGAAAAAAGTTAAATGATTTCTGTAATATTTTGAATTCTGATGAATCTGCTTCCATGAATACATTTGTGAAAGAAATCGAACGATTTCAGCTAAAAAACGATTCAGCTATTGCGGCAGTAAAAAAAGACCCGAGTCAGTCTGAATCGATAAATCAATACATGCAAAAGGAATATTACGCCTTTCAAAATAAGCTCAAAGTCTTTGTCGGAAGTAATTCAAACTCAGCAGCACTTGTTGTTGCATTAAGCGCTATCAACTTAGACCAAGACCCGAAGACTTATGCGTCTATCATTCAGCAACTTAACAAATCATTTCCAAATAGTCTAACCGTTCAGAAGTATACCGAGAATTTTGAAAAGATTATGCTAGAAAAAGAAAAAAACAAGCCCTTAGGAATTGGAAAGCTTGCCCCTGACTTTGAAGAATTAATGCTCGATCGAAAGACAGCGCTCAAGCTTTCAGACCTCAGAGGAAAGGTAGTACTCATAGATTTTTGGGCATCTTGGTGCGGACCGTGTCGCAGAGAGAATCCAAATGTTGTAAAAACATATAATCGATATAAGGAAAAGGGCTTCACAATCATGAGTGTTTCTTTGGATAAAGACCTCGCAAAATGGGAAGCTGCTATCGAAGCGGATCAATTGTCTTGGCCTAATCACGTAAGTGACCTCGGAGGATGGCAGAGTAAGGTCTCTCGTTTATATCAAGTGGGCAGCGTTCCCTTCACTGTGCTAATCGACGCAGAAGGGAAAATAATTAAAACCAACCTAAGAGGTTCGGCTCTAGAATCAGAATTAGAAAAAATATTCAAGTAATTGGAAGAGCTAAAACTAAATCCTGGTCAAAAAATATACTTTGCCTCAGATTTTCATCTGGGCGCACCTACAGCGAAATTAAGTAGGATTAGAGAGCTTAAAATAATTGATTGGCTCAATCATATTGAAAAGGATGCTCATACTATTTTCCTCGTAGGTGATCTATTTGATTTTTGGTTTGAATACAAACAGGTCGTTCCTAAAGGCTTTGTCCGACTGCAAGGAAAAATTGCAGCACTTGCAGATCGAGGTATCAAAATTTACTTTTTTCTAGGTAATCATGACATGTGGATGAAAAAGTACTTTACCGAAGAACTTGGTGTTGAAATGATCTCGGATGAATTGGAGCTTAAAATTAATGGGAGCCGATTTTTTATCGCGCATGGAGATGGTCTTGGCCCAGGAGATTATGGGTATAAATTCATCAAAAAAGTTTTTAGAAATAAGTTTTGTCAATTTCTATTCTCTTTTCTTCATCCTGGTATAGGACTTTCGATGGCACAATATTTTTCGAATAAAAGCAGAATACACACTGGAACAAAAGACATCAATTATACGAACAAAGAAGATGAGTGGCTCTATCAATACTGCAAAACCATGCGTGCCAAAGCGCCTATAGATTATTTTATTTTTGGACACCGTCATCTACCAATGGAAATTGCAGTTTCAGAATCTAGATACCTCAACCTTGGAGAGTGGATGAATTTCTCTACCTATGGTAAATTTGACGGTTCAACAATGGCACTTAAAGTTTGGAGCGAAGATGGCGAAAAAGCTTTTGAAGGTATCAAAGAATGAAGCGATATAAAATCAAAAACCTCATGGGACTTGAAGCATTCGTAGAGAAGCACAAAGCACAATTCGACACCCCACATTGCTTTGCATTCAAAGGAGCAATGGGTTCGGGTAAAACAACTTTAATACAGCTTCTTTTAAAAGCACTTGGTGTAAACGACCTTCAAGGATCCCCTACCTATGCAATTGTAAATCAATACTATAATGAATCTACGCACAAAGAATACTATCATCTGGATTGTTATCGAATCAAGAATGATTTTGAAGCGTTTGATCTAGGTTTGGAAGAATTATTCAACGAAAAAAAAACTATCTTTATAGAGTGGCCTGAAAAAGTGATGCAGTTTCTTCCCGAAGAAACCCTATGGATTACGATCCATCATGAATCAGATGATACAAGAACGATTGACATAGCCTATGAATACTGATCCTGAATTATTAAAAAAACTTATTCAAAAAGGGAATCTTCTACCTCAAGAGGAAATGCTAGAGGTAGCACGTAAAAAAGGTAGCCTCAACATAGGAATCCCAAAAGAAACTTCTTTCCAAGAAAGACGTGTTGCCCTTGTACCTGAGACAGTTTCGTTGCTTGTTGCTAATGGGCATCACGTCAAAATAGAAACGAAAGCAGGAATTGGTGCTAATTTTAGTGACCGAGAGTATAGTGAAGCAGGCGCTGAAATATGTCAAGGTCCCTCAGAAATATATGAATGCAATATCGTTTTCAAAGTAACACCTCCTTCAGATGAAGAAGTGGACCTAATGCCTGGAAATCAGACCTTAATTTCTGCCCTTCAAATTTCCATTCAACCCAAAGAGGTACTTACTAAATTGATTAGAAAAAAAATCACAGCAATTGCGTGGGATTATATTAGAGACGAGGACGGTGTTTTCTCCTTGGTTCGAACAGTTGGTGAGATTGCTGGAAATACCAGTGTCTTAATTGCAGGAGAGCTAATCTCTTCTTTTGCATCCGGTAAAGGGATGATGCTTGGTGGTATAACTGGAGTGCAACCCACTGAAGTTGTAATTATTGGCGCAGGGACTGTCGGTGAATTTGCTACTAGAGCAGCCCTAGGCCTTGGTGCCTCGGTGAAAGTGTTTGACAATAGGCTTTCAAAGCTCAGACGCCTCCAGAATGCAATTGGTAAAAGGGTATACACCTCGATTATTCAGCCAAAAGTTTTGGCCAAAGCCATCAAACGAGCAGATATCGTGATTGGTGCGCTGCGCTCAAATGTCGGAAAAACACCTTGCGTTGTTACGGAAATGATGATTCAAGATATGAAGTCGGGCTCCGTAATTGTAGATGTCAGTATAGATCAAGGCGGATGTTTCGAAACCTCAAGAATCACAAACCACGATGATCCTACCTTTATTAAGCATGGCGTAACACATTACTGTGTCCCGAACATTGCCTCTAGAGTATCGAGAACGGCCTCCTTTGCCATTTCTAATATTTTTTCACCACTGCTTCTAGAAATGGGTGACTGCGGTGGAGTTGTTGACCTCATTCGTTCAAACCAAGGGTTTAGAAATGGCGTCTATATATACAAAGGAATTCTAACAAATGAGGTCCTCGGCAAAGTATTTGACCTAAATTATAAGGACATTAATCTCATTCTTCCAGGTATTTAATGTCGCCTATTGTACCGCTTAACCTTCCAAAAACAGATCTAGACATCTCGCGCAGCGGTGACCAACTATTTGTGCGCTGTCTAGTCCGTAAAAAGAAAATTGTTTTGACTCCTGAGGAATGGGTTCGCCAGCATTTTATTGCATACTTTTTAAACGATTTGTCTTATCCGAAAGGGCTTCTAACTGTTGAGAAAAAAATTCAATATGGAGCAATGGAAAAAAGATGGGATTTAGCCACATTCATGGCAAATCAAGAGTGCTTTTTGCTACTTGAATGTAAAGCGCCAAGCATCCCGATTACAAAAGCTGTTTTTGAACAGTCTCTCACCTATTTCAAGGGACTTCAATCAAGATTTTTAGTATTGAGCAACGGTATTGAGCATGTGATTTTTAAAAAAGAAGAAGATGGCCTGAAAATCGTAAACGAATTTCCCGATTACCCTAGCTTTGCATAGTAGAATAATCTCCTGACTTCATTTTGTGGTATTCTCTCACAAGAAAAGCAAGTTGTATGCGCATTGCATCGAGTGCTTCTTCTGTTTCCTGCGTAATTTCTTTCTTTCTAAGTCGAAATTGAAGTTTCATATGCATGGCGTGAATTAAAATCTCAACGTCATGTTGGTTCTTCATCGAAGCTTTTTCACGAAACTCTGCTACAAAAGAGCTAGAATTTGCACAGAGCTGCTTGTATTTACTTTCACCCTGAATTGCAAATAAGGTGTTGTGCAAAAATAGAAGTTCCTTCATTACTTCCATTACACGGTCTAGGTGACCTTTCTTTTCAAGACCAGAGCGTTTCATCTCCTTAATAATATCAGCATACCAGCTTCTATATTGCCCTTCAAATGAGCTGTCTGGAAGATTGGGTTTCACAACAGCTTCCATGATCTGTTCAATGTCAAAATTTAAAGACCTAACGATATCCTCAATTTGGAAAAGGTACAAAACATACTCAGCTATATTTTCTTGCTGTTTTTTTTGTGCAACCAACATAATTATAGATCTTCTTCGATTCGTTTTTGCTCTTTGTTTAAAAAATCAATAAAGGCGCGTGTCACGTCCATACTTGGGTTTACATAATTGATTTGACCTCCATCAGCGTAACCCATCAAAAGATCAATTCCATTCGCTTCACTGAATTTTTTTCCAAAAGAGATGACCTTGTTATTAATGTCAGTTAATTTTCTCATTACCTCAGCCTCAAGCTGGGCACCCTCTCGCTGCTGATATTGCATCAATTCCGCCTCCATTCTTTGTGCCTTTTCCTGAATTTTCATGATTTCATTTTCAGATAAAAGTCCCTGCTGAGCTTCTGCACCCTTTTTTGAAACAAAATTCTCAAGATTGTTAGTCTTGCGCTTCAACTCAGTTTGAAATGAAAGATTTTTTCTACTCACATCCTCATCAATATTTTTGTAGTAAGTAAAGCCCTCTTTTAAGCTATCGTTAAAATAAAAGGCGATCACTAAGCCGTTGGTGTCCTTTTCTAGTGTATTCACAGGTGCTGAGGTTATAATCTCTGGCTCTCTTTCGGATTCGTTTGAACATGATGAGAATACCAAGCCCAAAGCAAAAATGTATAAACTAATTTTCATTTTGAATAGATTTAAAAGAAGCTGTAAAATCTTCTCTCATTGAAATAAAACGTTGGAGACAATTCCCTAAGAAATCCTTCGAGCTAAGCAGCTGTTCCAAATCGCTTATGCCGTTCTCTGATTCCGGTAACTTAAAAGATTGCTCATATTGGTCTAGAGCAATTTTCAAGATAAGCTTTTGGTTGTATTGATGTAGCTCAATTAAATATCTGTCGTGAGGAATTCTTTTTAAAAGTCTCATAATCGCTGCAAATGTAAGGATAATATAATGCTCTAAGGCAATTGAAAACAAATTTTGAAAATGCTCAAATAAAACTAATTGCATCCATTCAAGGCATAGTGAAACTAATGATAGGTTAAATTTAAAATCAACTAAAGGCTAATTAATTGTTAAGTCTCTTTAACAAAATAGATCATAGAGATAAGGAAATACAAAGGACACGGGTACATAGCAAGCCGATAAAATAAAGAAAAACGTGTATATTACAGAGAACTAATTCACTTTTCGAATTTCTTAGGGTACTAAATATTAGGTGTTTGTCAAAAATAATTTTGAATTATTTCAAATATTTATTCTAATTTCGAAGCCTAATTAAGTTGAAAAAGTCAGAATTGATTATTTTTTTATGACCAGTATTTTTGTTGCCAAGTTAGATTTTGGTGTATCTAAAGAACAGCTAGTTGAGTTGTTCGCTCAATATGGTGAGGTAAGTAAAGCTCACCTTCCGACGGATAAAGACACAGGAAAGCCGAGAGGTTTTGCTTTTGTCGAAATGTCAAACGATGATGAAGCCACTCAAGCCATCGAAGCTCTAGACGGGTTTGAAATTAACAGAAGACGAATTGCTGTTAAGGTTGCCGAAAATAGAAATGATCGTTCAAAGCCAGGAGGAAATACAAATAGGGATTCAAGACCTTCTAATGCTGCTGCAGCACCAAGGAAAAGTTTTAATACAGATTCAGCTCAACCATCTATCTCTCCAGAGGAAACCAAGGGTGAATCGAGAAAAAAATCTTTCAAAGGCAAGACCACAAAAAGCTTTGATTCTGATCAAGGCGGTGGCGGAGGTAAAAAAGCCAAGAAAATGACAGCCCATAAAAAAAGCGGTAAGAACTTCAACTATTTCGAAGACGATGAGCCAATAGAGGGAGGTCTTTTCTCTTTTGATTCCGACGAAGATTGATTCCTGAAAACCATTCGGCCTGAATTCTGTCTTAAGTTTGTTTACTTTTGCATGGACTTATGGAACAAAACTACGCTTCACATTTAACCCATCCTGTTTTCAAGGTTATTTCAAAAGAGCTGGAAAGCTCTAATGAAAAGGCATTTGTAATTGGCGGTTTTGTCCGTGACCTCATACTGGGAAACACCTCCAAAGATATAGACATTGTTGTCCAAGGAGACGGAACTCTTTTTGCTCAAAATATTGCGAAAATATTGAGGGTCAAAAAGGTTTCAGTATTCAAAAACTATGGTACTGCACACTTTAAATACAAGGACATCGATGTCGAGTTTGTGGGCGCGCGAAAGGAATCCTACTCTGAAAACTCAAGAAACCCAGAGGTCGCTCCAGGAACCCTTGAGGAAGATCAATTTAGAAGAGATTTTACCATCAACGCATTGGCTATTGACCTGGATCCCGAAAATTTCGGCGTACTTATAGATCCTTTTAATGGAATAGCTGACCTTGAAGAAGGAATTATCAAAACACCTTTAGACCCGAGCATCACATTTCAGGATGACCCCCTCAGGATGCTTAGAGCCATTCGTTTTGCTACACGGCTATCTTTCAAACTTGACATAGCTTGTCTTCGTTCAATAAAAAAACAATCCGAGCGCATTAAAATAATTTCAAGAGAAAGAATCACAGAGGAGCTAAATAAAATCATTTTAACGAATGAGCCTTCTAGAGGGTTTAAGTTATTAAAATCAACGAATTTGTTGGCGTTCGTATTTCCAGAATTACTCCATTTATCTGGAATTGAAACCATTGAAGGAAAAAGTCATAAAGATAATTTTCTCCATACCCTGCAGGTACTTGATAATATTTCGGAGCACACAGACTCATTGTGGCTAAGATGGTCTGCAATCATGCATGATATTGCAAAACCAGCAAGCAAAAGGTTTGATAAAAAGGTCGGCTGGACTTTTCACGGACATGAAGAATTAGGATCTAAAATGGTTCCAAGGATTTTCAAGTACCATAGATTGCCACTAGATTCAAAAATGAAATATGTACAAAAAATGGTGAGGCTCCATCTTCGTCCAATAGCATTGGTAAAAGGGAATGTTACTGATACTGCAATCAGAAGGCTTTTAAATGAAGCTGGAGATGACATTGATGATCTAATGATGTTGTGCAACGCAGACATCACCTCAAAAAATGAATTTAAGGTTAAGAAGTATAGGGAAAACTTTAAAATCGTTTCCAGAAAATTAGAGGAAGTTGAAGAAAAAGATAAGATCCGAAATTTTCAACCTCCGATATCAGGAGAAGATATTATGAAAACTTTTAATATCGGCCCTTGTTATGAAATTGGTGTCATTAAAAGCAGAATAAAAGAGGCCATTCTCGAGGGTGAAATTGAAAACTCTGCAGAACAGGCAAAATTATTAATGTTGGCATTCGGAAAGGAATTAGGATTTAATGCGGTGCAAACTGAGCAATAAAATAGTTTAAATTTAAGCGTCATGGCTGGAATAAAATTTCGGGTACTATTGGATTCAAATCAAAAAGAGGAAGTCTTTTGTGACATTTTATTGTCTCTAGATGATAATTTTGAATCTTTTTTCAATTCCATTATAAAGGCATATGGTTTCAAGGGTGACCAAATGGCTAGCTTTTATGCCTCTAATGAAAACTGGGACAAAGGAGAAGAGGTAAGTCTGATGGATGTAAGCTTTGGCGAGGAGGGAGAACAGAAAATCATGGCTTCAACAAGCCTGCGGGAACTGGTAGAAGAACCTCATCAAAAGTTTATTCTTGTCTACGACTTTTTGAAAATGTGGATTTTTCTTATCGAATGTATTGGTGTGCACGAGGAAACACCGAATGCACCAAAAATAGTACTGAGTGTTGGTGAAAAACCAAATGAAGACTCCAAGGAACTGGACGAGGAATTTCAGATGCCAGCCGATACAGAAGAACAGGAGGAAAAAGATGAGTTTGGATTTGACGATTTCGAAGATGGCTTCTCTGAAGAAGATTTAAGCCCTTATGTTTAAGGATATGGTGCAAGATTTCTCAAAAAATGATCCTTTTGGCAATGCAATTATTGACTTTGAAGAAAACAGAAAGCCAAAAATAATTCAGGTTTCCTCAGATTTATGCGATGATGACGAGTTACCCATTGAATATCTATTTAGAACATTTGATGGTATGCCTGCTGTGGAAAAAAAAGCTTTGGAACTTTGCGAAGGAAAAGTCTTAGATGCTGGAGCCGGCGCTGGAGCGCACCTTAAGATATTAAAAGAGAAAGGGTTTTCAATTTTCGCCCTTGACGTTTCACCAGGTGCCATTGCACATCTGAAAAAGCACGACATCCCGTGTGCCCTATCTCCTATTCAAAATTTTGAAACCTCAGAACGCTACGATACCATATTGCTTATGATGAATGGAATTGGTATTAGTGAAAAGCTTGAAGCACTCAAACCCTTTTTAGCCAAGTGTAAATCTCTACTCACAAAACACGGTCAAATACTACTCGACTCAACAGATATTAAATACCTATATGAAGATGAAGATGACAGTGTTTGGATTGATTTGAACAGCTCTTATTATGGAGAATTTCAGTTCCAAATGCATTTTAACGGGGAGAGCGGTCCCTTTTTTAATTGGTTGTATGTAGACTTCGAAACATTAAAAACACATGCAAGGATGGCTGGATTGAGCTGTGAGAAAGTATTCGAAGACGGCAACCACTACCTCGCAAAATTGAAATCATGAAGTGGATTCTTATTTTAGCGGTATTACTTTCCATGCATAGCAAAGCGCAAAAGCAGTCCTTGTGTTATGAGATCAGTAATGAAGAACTAG
>MDTB01194593.1_pt1 | contig 19687 bp, 21 predicted proteins | sample 811161 | NCBI WGS metagenome assembly MDTB01 (sample SAMN05326650, study PRJNA326480) | marine metagenome | isolation source: seawater | place: Mediterranean Sea | collected 2009 | reverse complement strand
TTTGCAACTGATTCCTCATCTTCAATACTTCGTGATAATTCAAGGACTCTGCTTTGTCGCTCTCTGATTTCTTCTGTGTATTCGTGTATTGTGTTCTTCGCCTTGACAATTCGCTCATTGATTTCCTTTGTCGATTTCTTACGTTGCTCATCTATTCGCTCCAAGTAGTCTTCTTGCAAATCGATTGACTGTCGAACCACCGACAGTTTACTCTCTGCATCTTTATACTCTGAACCAACTTGTATCAACTCACTTTTGAGAATATCATTCATTCGTGTGAATATTTGAATATCAAGTAAATCTTCAATAATCTCTCTACGATGAGGTGCTGGTAGTTGCATAAAGGGTATAAAAGTCGATGAACCAAGAACAACAATTTGAGTGAAAGACTTATAGTTTAGTTTTAGTATCTGTTTCTCTAAAAACTCTTGATAGTCTTTCGTTGCCGCATCTTGATTAATTAAGATGTTGTTCTGATAAATTTCAAACAGATTAGGTTTTAATCCTCTTCTCACTTTATACTGAGAAGAACCAATACTGAATTCAACTTCTACTAGTGCATCTTTCATGTTAATTGAATTGATTAACTGACCAATCTTAATCTTACGAAAAGGTTTATTAAACAATGCAAAACATAAAGCATCTATGAATGTAGACTTACCAGAACCATTCGAACCAACTACAAGTGTCGTTGGTGATTTACATACTTCAATTTCGGTGAATTGATTTCCTGTAGATAGAAAATTGCGCCACCTTACATATTCAAATTTTATCATACTGTTTGATTACTCGCTTCGACATATAATCGTTTCATATCATTTTTTATTCGTTCTTTGTCTGCAGTAGTGTCAACTTCATCAACGTAACTATGTAGCAAGGATAAAGTATCGTCTAATTTTAAATTCTTATCATCAATAAAAGTAGCATTGAAATCTGTAAAATCTTCAATAATATTAATTTCATGTACATCTGCATTATACAGTTTATCTATTACTTTGTCAAACATTTTCGCATTGATTTTGTTTATTACTACCACCTTTACAAAATGGTCTTTGAAATCACTTGCATCAAAGTCTTCATATGACTTATCTCTATCGTTATATTCTAACTTCTTAAATATAGAATACGGATTCTCAATAAATTCAATCTCTCTAGTTTCTGTATCGAATATATGAAACCCACGTTTATCACCATAGTCAGACCATGTCATTTGATATGGATTACCTAGATATGTGATATTGTCTTGAGTTGATTTATGATGAAAGTGACCACTAAATGCACAATCAAACTTCTTGAATATGCTTCTGTCTAGTCCATGGTCAAAGTTTGTGAACCCACGATACATTGTAAAACCTTTGACTTCTAGATGACCCATAAGAACTTGTGCATCAGTCTTATCAATAGTGTTCATAGTTCTTTCACGATTATCATCACATATCCAAGGCACAAATAACATCTTACATCCATCAAATTCTACTTCAGATGCTTCTGTATAAATCCAAGGTTCTAACTTACCATCGAATGATGTGAACAATGTTTCCATACTGTTTACTTCGTTTGTATTCTTGAAGTATGTATCGTGATTACCTATGATAACATGAGTATCTATACCCATACTACCTAGACGCCATACAAAGTCTTTTCTAAACTTATGTAGTGTCTTGAAGTTTATAAACTTACGTCTATCTGTTATATCGCCTAGATGTATGCACGTTTTGATATTATGTTTCTCTAGATATGGAAAGAAAACATTGTCGTAAAACTTAAAGAAATAATTATTAAAGATTTCGCTATCGTTTCTTGCTCCAAAGTGTGTATCAGTTACTAATGCTATTTTCATTATTATTCCATTTATCAATTAATTGTTTGTGTGGGATCACATCGTCAAAATCTTTAAATTTTCTACGTCTAGGAATATGTCCATATGCTTGTACATGGTCTCTAAGAATTTCTTCTGATAAAAACCCTAACGCATACAGTACTTGATTCCAGTTATGTGCCCCAAATATTCTATTTTCTGTGGTGACCGCACCACTTATATTTCCAACATCTTCTAATAATAACACACGTTCTCTAGTAATGTCAAGATATTTTTTCACTTCTGATGGTATAATTGACTTAGATACATCTTGCCAGAAAGGTGTGTCTGCGTGACAGTTTACATAGTGTAGTCTCACAAAAGCAAATACTTGTTCAAATAAATCTTGAATTATTGTATTGTATGTATTTTTAGATATACTAGACGAATTAATATAGTTCGCTAATATTCTTGCTTGTGATATACCAACACCGATTGCAGTTGCTTCTAGAGGTTCGTAAAAGTGTGATGATAGACCAATCAGTACTGTATTACCTACCCACGTTCTTTTATAATTACCTGCTTCAAACTTGAAAGTCTTGCCAACATTTGGTCTAAACCCTAGTTTCTCTGTTACTTCTTCGACTGCATCTTCGTATGAGATATGCTTTGAACTATATGCATAACCATTACCCATACGTTCAGATGTAGGTATTCTCCACATCCAACCACAGTTCATTTTATGTGCTTGAGTAAATACTGGATAGTTATCTGGTTCATCATGCGGACACTGAAATGCAAATGCACTATCTACAAACATCTCATCCTGTCTAGAATGAAATTCAAAACCAGGCAATTCTGATGCTATAATTCTTTTGAATCCACTAGCATCAACAAAGATATCTGCCTCATATCTTGTACTTTGACTTTCAATCGCTTCACAATCGCCCCACTCACTTACCTTTACTGAATTGATAGTATCATCATAATATCTAATATTATGTTTTTTTAACTGTGTATGAAGAAATTTATTAAACTTCTGTGTGTCAAAGTGAAACTGATTAGGAAAATTATCTGTTTCAGAAACTTCATAGTTTAATTGTGTAGGTTGAATTAAATCTAATGGATGGCAACTCGCACTCATGTTTGTATACATGAATAATTCTTCTGGTTCGGTGTGATAAGGACCAGAACGAATACCATCGTCTGCCGCTGTGAGAGCGTGAATATATCTCTTATCTGTCCAACCTCTAAAGTCTACACCATACTTAAAAGTACAACCACTTTCTTTGACAAAATCTTTAACTGATACATTAAGTAAGTTTCTAAAATAATTAACGTGTTCTGTGCTACTTTCACCAACACCCACGATACCTATTTCTGATGAACCTACGACATAAACATCAAGTCCTGGTCGTTCTATTTTCAATATAAGTGCCGCCATTAATCCTGCGTTACCAGCACCTAATACACATACTCTTTTGCTTTTCATCTATTACTCCATAAATTCGTCTAAAGCACCTTTGCGTTCTTTCTTATCTTTAACTGCATCTTTCATATCTTGCACTGCCATAGGATCATCATTGTACATATTATCTTGTAAGAACTCAAGGTATTGATTGCTATACTGCGTATCGTCATGGTCTGCAGTGACCATACTATCATCTACAACCATGTTCTGTATTAACTTTTGTTTTAATTCAGTCTGCTTCTTTTCTTTCTGAATTCTACGCAAAAACGCATAGTAAATAATTTGTGTAAAATATGCAAATGGATTTTTAGATTTCTCTGGATTAAAGTTATGTAAGTACATTAAACAATTTTCGATACCATCTGATATCATGTCATTCTTATATGTATAATTAATAAAGTTGGGTCGGTATGATAGATGTTGTGCAATCTTCAGAAAACATTCACCGATATATCGTGTTACAGGTGGTTTTTGTTCATCTCTCGCCTTATGCTCATCGCATACTGTCTTGTAGTCTATTAGTGCTTCTAAGAACTCTTTGTTGTTAACGTAGTGTTCTTTTTTACTTTTCGCTTTTGCCATAATCTTTCCTTCTTTTCTATTGACAACGTATGTCATCATGTGTATAATAGGGGTGTTCCCCTTTCAGAATAACCTTTCTTAGTGAACTGTTATCTTATCCTTGTTATAAAGATACTCTAGAACATCTTCTTTATCAGTATCGTTTAACCCTAAGGACTCATTCAAGTCTTCTACCATGTTATGTAATCTCTTCAGGTGTTTCATCTTTCGTTCTTCTTCATTCTCTATTTCATCTTCTAATGTAGGTGCAGATAATTTCTCTACAGGTTCTTCTGATAATCTATCTAGAAGTTGAGTGTAGTATACTTTAACATCTTTTCGAGGTTCTGTCAAGGTAATAATTTTATTTTTGCTAATATGAAAAGTTTGGTCATCTGAGAATGATTCCCATGGACCAAAAGTAGCATTTTCATATGCGCCTTCTTTACCAGGAGACATCCATCTTACAATCTTAACTGGTGCTTTGAGCGTTACATAATCTTCGTTCTCTTTAACGTCAATCTGTGCAACTAGACTATCTCCATTTGATAGTTTTAGTAGTTTGATAGGTAATGTCATATCTTAACCTTTACTGTTTTATACTTAAACTTCTCTTCATTATATATCTTTATACGTTCAACGGCGTGTTCAAGCGTATAATTTGTTCTTTGTTTCCAAGACATATCATCTGATATATCGAATAGTTGTGCTTCTTCTTTATCATCACCTAACCGAAGACCACGCCCAATAGACTGAAGATTTCTGATTTTGGACTTACTAGGACTTGCAAAAATGATATTATGAAGATTTCTAATATTAATACCAGTACTAAAAGTACCATAACTAGCAACAATGATTGCATCATGCTCTTGCTCGGTAATCGCACGAATATCCTCCCTCTCGTTTGCTCCTACTCCACCATGCACAAAGAATACTTTTCTTTTTCCTGCCTTTTCTCTAATCATATCATATAAAATTTTTCCATGCTTTTCTACATACTGAAAAAGTAGAAGTGAATTTCCTGTTTGCTCTAACGCAAGATTGCGTATAAAGTTATTTCTAGGTGTGTATGATACTAAAAAGTCCATCTCTTCTTGGTAAGAAAGTTTCTTATTTGCCTGTCGCACATCATCACTATAGTTTAACATTAAACAAGTAATCTTCAACTTAGCGAGTTGACCATCTTTCATTAACTGTTTTGATGTTGTAAATCTACGAACAGGACCAAACAATCCTTCTAACATTAACTTATGCGTTTTAGTATCATCTAGAGTACCAGTAGTGCCGAAACGCATCACTGCATTCTCTGTCTTTTCCATTAGTGTTTTGAGTGATGTTGCTTTGAATAAGTGTGCTTCATCACCTATGACCATCTTATAATCAGCAAACCACTTCTTAGGTAGTTTGTATACAGACTGCCATGTAGTAATTACTATTCTCTTATCTGTGTTTTTATCATGTCCAGAATATATCTTATGACAGTTAGTCTCTACATCATATCCGTAGTCAGCAAAGTCTTTATACATTTGTTCTACGAGAGATGTAGTAGGTACAACTATAAGAACTCGACCTGTAGTTCCTAGTTGTGTTAGACTGTAGATGATAAGAGATTTACCTGAACCAGTAGGTGATAGCATGACTAATCTTTTATCATTGATGCCATCACGAATTGCATCTACTTGATAATTTCTAGGGTTGAAAGGTAATTTCAAATCAACTAATGCTTTTACTACATCTTCTGTAGATATGTTTTGTTTAGGTATAACTGTATCTTGACCTACAAGATTATAACCTCTAGTTTTGCAAAACTCTTCTAGATGCTCTGTTAGACCTATATACAGTTGACTAGTCCACATATTAAATAGACGTATCTTTCCATCCCACATCTTATTACGAAAAGTAGGCATGAATTCTGCGCCTGGAACTTTGAACGTGAAGAAGTCAGATAACTCGTATTTTACACCAGCATCTTCACAATCAACTGTCATAAAGACATCATTAACCTTTGATACGATTATTGTAATCATCTGTTATATCGACAAAACTAGTATAAGACGCACCGCAATTTTCGCAGATGTAATCTTCTTGTAGTTCGCCCTTTTCACTTTCAAAATAATATTCTCCACAAACACTACATTGCCAAATTTTAGGTGTACCCGAAAGGGCAGATGTTGTCATTCCCATTACATTACTCCATTTGTAAACTTATGCCATTCGATTGCATTCTTAATATCCCAACCTCTTGAGTTGATACTTCGCATGACATATTCTAGAAAACTCACAATAGTTTCCCAATATGCAACTTTGTCTTTCTTTTTAATTAAATCAAAGTCACCTTCTAACTGTTCATCCATTTCATTCTTTAGTGGTTTAGCACCTTGCCATTGTTCCCAACCTAGGTCTTTTAATTCATACTGATTTAGTTCACCTCTATAGTATCGCCATTTATATCTTCTTAACTTAGCATAGTCGCTTTGTTCTTTTCTTAAATTGAGTTTAGCAGTGCTTAGAATGGTAATATACTTAGCGTGTAGACTTGCTACATTCAGTGCTTCTTTACCTAATTCGATATCATCTAACTTAGCGTCTTCACGCCACATTGTCTGTAATTTATCTAAATCTACCATATATACCTCATTTCAAACTCTCATTATAACAGAATTGTAATTGAATGTCAAGAACTAAATTTTAACCATCTCATATTTAGAGAATGTAAATGATGCAGATGCGGTAAGATATGGCATACTTGTATCAGTGATATCGAACTGTAGTGCCTCTAAAGATGTTGGGAATAGGTCGTGAAACCGAACTTCTACGTTTGCGTTGTTGTTGCTATCGGTAATAGTCATCGTAGCATCTGACATTGTAGGTGCAATAGGTTTAAGTTGTTGATTGCCTGCTTCTGGATATCCTGGTTGTCTATTAATATAAGCATTATAATCTTCTGTGTTCAAGTCTGCAGTGATTTGTATCATCCAATCTGCTAGTGCCTTGAAGTTTGTCATATTCTCATCAATCAAAAATGTAATCAGTAAATCACCATAACTAATAGTATCTCCAGGAACTGGAGTGTCTTTTACTCTTGCATACTGTATGCTAGGTTGTAATGATATATTAGGAATGTTAGCAGTTTGACAAGTGAATGCCACTCCACCTAATCTTTGCATTGTGAATACAAACTGAGATGGTGCTAAGAAATTAAGATTAGATGCCGTTGGATTATCGGTCCAATTCGTTATAGTTATATTCTTATCATATGCCATAGTAGTTCCTATCTTTATTGATACTACTATTTATATAATAAAAAAAGGGGTGATCCGAAGACCACCCCTTTAATCTCTCCCTTTATTGGAGCAACTTAGATTACATCAAGTTAGTAACTTTAGTCAATCTGTAGTATGCGTTGCTGTCTGCAGAGATAGAAGTGAATGGGTTAGAAACAAGACCGTATCTTGTCTTAAATCCAATCTTAGGTTGGAAAGTATTTTCTCCAACTGCTCTTACCATCTGTAGAGGTACATATGGGCAGTAGAACATACCAGCGTCATATGCGTTAGCACCTTTATAACCAACACAGTAGAACTGGTTGCTATCACTGTCGTTTGCTGAATAAGGATCGATGTAAACTTTCAATCCACCGTTGATAGTACCAGCAAGAGTATTGCCAGTGTCATCTACAGTCAGGTTGCTCTGAAGTGCTGGAGCGTAATCAAGAACGCCTGCCATTGCAAGTGCAGATGCTACGTCTGAAGAAGTGATAATGAAATTACCTTTTCCTCTACGAGTATCTTGTGCAATAGTGTTCGCATCTCTTTCGATTTGGAACAATAGACCTTTGAAACGCTCAACTGACCAACGACCATTTGAGTCGGTGTCTAAGTCGAAAGTACCAGCGGATGCAACTGCACCTGCTTGTGCGCCTGCTTTAGCAGATGAGTACACAGTACGAACAACTTCTCTGTTGATTTCAGCAAGAATTTCTGCTGAAAGGATATTAGCGAGTTCAGTTTCAGCGTCAAGACCATGAACTGCTTTCAAGTCTTGTGCAAGTTCAAGAGTGTATTCTGCTTTCAACGCTCTTGTCTTTGCTGTTACTGAAGTTTTCTCGATTGAGAATGCCATTTCATTGAAATGACCAGAGTTACCCATAGAGACAGAACCATCTCCAAGTGCTTCACCATTAGCGGTTGATGCACCAGTACCAGTTGTGAATGGTGCTTCTACTGGATTGCTGTTAGCATGAGTACCAAGACCAGAGAAATCTGTGTCTGCTTCTGCTTGTAGTGCTTCTGTACCACCTTGTGTAGAGTAGCGTGATTTCATTGCAAAGATAAGTCCAGTTGGACCTGTCATTGGTTGAACACCACAGATATCATACGCAATCAGATTAGGCATTGCTCTACGAACAAGCGAAATCAAGATTGGGTCGAATTTTGCTACACCACCAGTGTCTGGCATTGCCGCCGCATCGTTAACCGGTGCCGCTTCGTGGAGCATTCCACGCTCTTCTTTCATTGCTTTTTCTTGGTTTTCCAAGATAACAGTTGTGACTGCCTTCTTATAACTATCACCGATTTTTGGCAAATCAGGATGCTCAAGAACAGGACCCCACTTCTGTTGAAGGTTTTCTGTTAAAAACATTTGTTTATCTCCTCGTTATTTAACTATATACGTCTTATTATTTATATAAATTGCGACTTTCGCCACAAGTGCCTTATCACTTAATTGTTCTGGAGATTGCAGAAACATAGTCTTTCATCTCACCGGTTACATTGACTGCTTCAACTTCTTCAACAGCAATTTCGTCCTCTTCGATAGGTTTGGCAACCTTTGGAAAATAACTCTCTTTGAGTGTTTCCAATTCTTTTTCGAAAGTATCTACATCAGAGAATGTAACGCCTTCTGCAAGACTAACCAACTTCTCTTTTTGAGTATCAGTTAAATCTTTAGACATTTCTTCTAACTTAGATGCTTTCTTTGCTTCATTTACTGACTTCATGCTTTCAGCATTTTTAGCGATTTCTTCATTAAGTTTTTCTTCTAGTGAAGCAATCTTATCTTGCTGTTCTGCCATTACGTCATACTTTTCTTCTGGAACATCAATGTAATGCTCTTCGAATACTTTCTTCAATGAAACAATGAAGTCTTCTGTGATTTCAGATTTCAGACCACGCTCAATAGCGAGTTCGTTGTCTTTTGTCCACTGCTCAACAACATAAGAAAGATATGTATCTACTTTGTCTGTCAAGTCTTCTTGAACTTTCACAGTTTCTTCGTTAATTTGTGTTTGATAATGCTCTTCTAACTCAACAATCTTATCGCTAAGTTTTGCATTTACTGCCGCTTCGAATACAGTTTTTGCTTTTGCTTTAAACTCATCAGACAAATCAGAACCTTCAGTCAATGCATCAACATCATCAGACATATCAACATCTTCTTTTTTATGATAAGAAGACTTCATGTAAGAGTAGTTTGCTTTCAATGTTTTCTTGTCCATCATCTTCATGGACGCAATCATCTTCGCCTTCATCTCTTCCATTTCTTTATCGTCTTCGTGTTCGTTTTCTTTCATTTCTTCTTCGTCATCATCATCTTCGTCTTCGTCTTCATCATCTTCTTCTTCTTTAGCAACTTTAGCAACAGTTTTCTTTTCAGCAACTACTTCTAAATCTTCATCAGCAAGTACTTCATCAGCAATCGCTTCCAAATCTTCGTCTGCTTCTTCGTCTTCTTTTACTTTAGTAGCACCTGGTTTGATTTTCTGCTCACCTTTGTTCGCTTCGCCACCTGGCACTGCCGCTTTTTTCTGTTTCTTACCAGCGTCTGGACCAGATTTTGTTTCTGGTTTATCCACTGCAGGACCTAAATCTTCAACACCAGCAGGTGCTTTTTCTTCTAGATTATCTGCAGGAGCGTTGGCATTCTGAGATGCTTCTAGCAACTCTTTGATTTTATCTTCTACTGACATTTGACACTCCTATATGTTTTGTCTATTATTTATAAGGTTAAAGTTTACCCAAGAAATCATTAAATGCTTTTAGTTTTGCTTCTTCTAGAGAATTCATACTAGCATTTTTGATATCTTTTTTGTATCCTTCGATATTCACTTCTTTGATGAGACCGCTATCCCATACCCATTCTTTATTCTCCATGATGCCATTAACAAATGCATCAGGTGCAGATGGGTCTGCTACGATATCGGCGGCGGTTGCAAGATAGAAATCTCCTTGCACTTCTGAAGAACCGTCTTTCCCTTGTTTAAGGGAACCCATTCCTCTTGAAGATACGCCCAAGGTTGCGCCCTCGTCCATCAAATTCTTAACAATCTTACCATATGGAGTTTCCATAATTTTTGCTCTACCCATGACATTAGAACCATCCATAGATAATTCTGTAATCATGTGCGATACTCTTTCAAGATTGATTGTTGGTCCATCAGGATGTCCCAACTCACCGAACGCTCTGTTCTTATCGATATTTTCAGTCGTGTAACGCTTAACTTCCGTTTCCATTACTGACTTCGGATATCTCCGTCCATTTCTATTTTTGAGGTCTGCCTGCATGAAGACACCTTCAATAAAGTATTTCTTCTTGCCGTCTTTTTCCTCAACTAAAAAATTTGTGTTACTAAGTTCTTCTCTAATAAGTTTCATATTTAGATACCTGCATATCCTGTTAATTTTTTCAGTACTAAGATACACGTTCCAGAACCACTAGCAAGAGTAACTTTAACGTCCTCATCGCTATCAGTTGTGTCTATTACTGGTAGTATAAAATGTCCTGCTGTTACCCCACCGGAATCAAATCTGATGGTTCCAGTAGTATGGGATTCTATTGTAACATCTCCTGACCAGTAAATTTCTTTAATACCTACTGTAGGTGAACTTGCAGTTTGACTAGTCACCAGAAAACTTGAGTGGTCAATATCGATTGACACGTTTCCGGCACCTCCGGTCACACGCACTACATTAGTGGTTTTGGTGACTTTTAGATTGGTTGCTCCTATTGCCATTTGTTTACCCTTTTATCTTACTATTATTTATAAGATTACATTCGTTCATTAAAGTTGTTTTATGAAACTTTTAAATGTAATGTTTTTTTCTACACTTTCAGACATATCGCCTTTCATGCCTTTTATTAATTTTTCTATTGTTTTTACGTCTACTTTATTTTTTGGTCTTGCTTTCGAAATCTCATCTGCAATTTCTTTTGCACTCGCACCATCTGAAACCATCTGATGAATTCTCGACATCATACTTTCATCAATCGCAATTTCTTCTCTAATATCAGCAATAGATACTGCCATGTCACCTGCGGCCATAGTAACTTTTCCATCTCTATTATAGAGATACTTCTTCATACCAGTAGGGTTGTCATCGTTCTTTAATGTAATCTTCTCTTGTTCAAAACGCTTACCTTTACCTACGATATTCTTTGCAGTCACAGTATAAGAGATAAAGTCTTTACCTCTTTCTAGTGTGGAATCATGCTTAATCTTAATCTTAGAACCTTTCTTTAGTTTATCAAATATCTTGATTAACTTAGGATCGTCCATCTTCATACCTTCATCAATTTCAACTTCTGCTTTGAGTACGGGATTGAAAGGTCTATTAATCTCCTTGTCACCAACTTTTGTCGCCATTGGTTTCTTGAGTTTATGCACAACACCCTTGTTTCTTCGTGCCATATCTTTAGCATCTGCAGACGCTTTTGGACCACCTGCAAACCCTATAATCTTACCTTTAGCATCTACTGCAACATATGTGTATTTAACTGCTTCTTTAAGTGGGTCATTCTCTGAAGTTAAGTACATATTAAGTTCGTACTTATTACCCATGTTGTACACTTGCACAGACCACGACTTACCTTTTTTAGTCTTGAGCATAAATGAATTTTCTTTACCCTTAGAAGGTTTCTTAGGTCCTGTTGCAACTTTGTTATCAATCTCTTTCGGATCAATCTCTTGACCTTTCTTCTTTGCAAAATCAGTAGCGTGTTGCATTGCAGATGAATAATCTTTGTGAAAAATTTCGTAACCTGTAGCAGACTTTGCTTCAGTAATGTCTTCGTCAAAGAATTCGTTTTCTTTAAGTTGCTTTACTGCTTTCGCAAAATCTTGAGGTGACTTCGATAATACTTTTTGTAATTGTAATTTTGATGCTGGTTTCAATCCTTGATATATTGATAGCATCTTCTCTGCATCTCTTGGATTAATTTTTGCTTTTTTGCCATTATCGAATGTGACAGGTTTCATACCTCTTAATGAAATTACTTTACGCAACTGAACCATAATGTTTTTGTCTGCCGCTTTCATGTCATCGTCTGTTGCATCATCATCAACATCAGCGGCGTCTTTACCTTTTCTTCGACCCATTGCTTTAAAGGCATCACGTTTTGCACGATTTTCTTGTATCTCTTCACCCACAAGTTTCAAGTAATCTTTTGCAATTTTTTCAACGTCTGCTGATTTCTTATATGACCCGGCGTACTTCTCTCCATCAAAGTAAGCAAAAAACTTACCTGCTTTTGATGTGATAGTAAACTCAATCTTTTTACTACGACCAATCTTATCAGTCTTCACAACTTTCTCACCTGAACCAATTTTAATTTTTTCAGATAAGTCTATCGTGTTTCTTACTTGGGTGAATGTGACAGACATTTGTTATTACTCCTGAGGTACTGTTTTCTCTAAATCTAACTCGCCTTTGTCATTAAAAATTGTTTTAGATAGTGTTTCTTTTGCTCTTGCTAGTTCATCTGCAATCTTATCGTTCATCACAGACTGAAACTTTGTTTCTGCATCTACTAGATTTTTATCTGTAATATCTTTAACCATTGCGTTTACTTTTTCTTTTGCCATTAAAATCCTCCATCATCGTCATCATTTGGCGTTTCTTCGTCTGGAACTTCTGCTTGTATTTGATTATTTATCGCATCAATTTCAGCGTCATTTTGTTTCAAAATATTTTTTCTGATCCAAGTTACACTGTAATACTTACCTATATATTCATCTGCATCACGAACCAGTGCTAGTCTTTCTCTCAATATCTCTTGGTCTTTAAGTTCAGAGAATTGATTATCTTTTACATAATCATAATGAACGTCTTCTTTGATTGTTTCCCATTCTTCTTCAGTTATAACATTTTTTAATATTAACTGTGTACGCAACAAGTCTTGAAATACTTCATTAAACTTCTTACGCAGACGACCAACAAACTTAGTAAACTTCAGTTCATCACGATTAATCTCTGTTGCTCTACCTAACTGAAAACCACTTTCAGGTTGCATACGAGACTGTGGTACATTAAGTGCTAAGAACATCTTCTTCTTAAAGTACTCAACATCTTCAATCTCACCGAGGTTCTGACCACCACCTAATGTGCTAATCTCTGTACCTCTTCCGCCTTCTCTTCGTGGCATCCAAAAGTCCTCAAGCATATTCATAAACTTTTTATCGTCTTTGACTTCGCCAGTATCACCATCATAAACTAACTTATTCTTAAAGTTGTTCATAATATCTTTTAGATACTGTTCTGCTTTTAACTTAGGTAAGTTACCAACATCTACATAGAACACTCTTCTTTCAGGTGCCCTTGCGATACGATAGATAACAAGTGCATCTTCCATCATTCTTAATTGATTAACAGGTTTGATTGCTTTATGTAAGTAACCAAGAACAATATTATTGTTCATGTCTGTTAAACCAGAAGGTATATAAGCAACGCTATCTTTCGTGAGAGCAATAGCGCCTTTCGATGCAGTCATAGTTGGACCCATGACACTACCTTCTGAATATAAGAAGTATTCTTTAATACTCTTAATTGTAGAGACACCTTTTTCAAGTTCTCTCTTATCATCTTTTTCAACCTCACGAACAAACTTAATTGAACGTGGATCAATAATTCTTAATTTTTGAATGCCGGAAGTTTTATTAGCAGAGTCCACTACTTTATGAAAGTATACTCTACCATCAACATACCAACGCTTGAATAATTCGTGTGAACGCTTATTAAAATCAAGCATTCGTAGAATTAAATCAAATTCTTCTTTAATTTTTTTCTTGATTGAATTCGAAAGATTAACATCATCTAACATTATATCGACTTGTCTATCTTCATCTGATACGATTGCTTCATTGATAATATCATCAATCGCCGCTTCGCACTCAGGATGCATAGAAATTTCCCGATACTTTTTGATTAGGTCTGCTTCATTTCTAGATGCGTATCCTTGGTCTACATATGTACCAAAAGCACCACCAGAAACGGTTTGCACGCCATCGTCAGGAGATGGAAGAATAATGTCTTGTTTAACATTACCCTCCCCTCCAGGTCTTGAAATTTCGAATCCAAATAGTTTTACTGCCATTTATATTTTCTCCACTAAATCATATTATATCTGAAAACTTTGTAGGTATTATGCAGTAGTATCAGCGGTTACATTACCACCAAAACGACCACCAACACTTTCAAAGAATTGATATGTAAATTCACAAGTAAACTCTGCAATCGCATCGTTTGTACCAAAGTCAAGTGCAATCTCACCAATGTTAGTTGGGTATGCATCTTTAATTAAGTACGATTTTAGAACATCATCATTTCTGTCAAGATGGTCAATTCGTAAATCAACAAGATATTCAGAAGGAAACTGTCTACCTCTATTTGTTACTACGTTATTAATACCATTCTGCCAGATTTCTAATGCGTCACGAATTGCAAAAGATGTATCATTATAGATTGTGACAGTCCAAGGTGTGAAAGTTCTCTCTCCACCAAAGTTTACTACACGTCCCCTATAGTTGACAGGTGTGTTACCTATTGTTGAACCAGGTAGTGCGGCACCTCGGCACAAGAACTCACTGTCTCTGCCTGCTACACCTGCTACTGCTCCCGAAACGTATGCCGGAAAAGTTAGCGTTGCTCTAAACTGGTTTGCTCTAGCACCCCCACCAATCATACGGGATTTAAAGTCTGAAATTGTTGCCATTTTATTTGCTCCTATTTACCTTTATTTATCCCTTATACACCAGTCTCTTCGAAACTGATTCCTGTTCTTGTTGCAACAAAAGTCAGCGTAATAAAGTTGATAGACCTTGCAGGTTTAACAAAGATATCTGCTCTGAATTCATTACCATCAATAACGGCAGGTGTATTATTAGTTGTATCACACACTACTTTAAAGTCGATGATACCTCTACGACCTTGAATGTCTCGTAAGAAAGGTTCTACAAGATTTCTGAAGTTCGCTCTAGTGAATGTATCATTGAATTCAAACAACTGAAACTTCGCCGCTGTAGCAATCGCTTTTTCAAGAACAATGAAAAGTCTTCTTACATTAATTCTATCGAATGCACTTGGTGAAGTCAACATAGTTTTGTCTCCAAACAATGTTACGCCTTGTCCAGGGAATGCGACAACTGGATTGATTTGCTTTTTGTAAAGCGTATCTCTCTCTGCTTTAGTCGGTGAGAATGCAACTTTAACTGCATTTTTAATCTGACCTCTATTGAATCCAGCAGGACTAAAGAAAGGATCAGCAACTAAGTCTGTTCTAACACAACAACCAGCAACGTCACCATTCAAAGGAATGTAACGATACACATCGTTGTATCTGTCATATTGATATTTCCAACCACTGTCCATGACTGCGAAAGATGAGTTGATATTAGCACCTACATCTCTGAAGTCTACAATCTGTGTAGCGGCGTCTGTTGCTTGAGCATCAGCAAGTTCTGGTGATAAGAATACCATACAGTCTTTTCTGATTTCTGCTACGTTATCGACAACGTACTTTGCTACTGTACCTGATACAGGACCTACTGGAATTAGTGAAACATCATACTTTTCATCATTTGCAAAGTGAGCAAATGCAGTTTGAAGTTCACCATCAGTTGGTGCGTTATCATCAGTACCACCAGCAAGTGAAACATATTGAGGTTTTCTGCCAGTGTGTGAGAAAGTGTTATTCAGTAATCCAGCGGCGGCACCTACATCACTATCAAAATCAGTGTGATGGTCGCCCCACCAAATATATCTTGAATATGTATTGATGTGGTCTTTATAGAAATTTACAGTGCCATCAGATTTTTTAGCGTCACTTGCAACTGAGAGATTTGAAAACTTCTCAAGAACTGTTCCTGCAGTTTCAGACCACAATCCATCTTCGTCAATTACGACTACATGAATTTCGTCATTCGCTCCACCTCTTGCTGTTGCTTGTGCAGATGTTCCTGGTGCGCCGTCAAAATCGTCAGCAAAAAACCATTTTACTGATACGTTGACTGCAGAACTTGATCCATCTACTGCTTGAGTAAGACCAGTAGTCTTACCTTTTTCTCTGATAGTGAGTGTGTTTGTTGAAATACCAGTAATTTCATATTCTGTCGTATGATTACCGAAAGTAACGATATCTCCTGCAATCAAATTAGCGGCGGCAACTACTGCTATTGTAGTCGAACCCGATGCTGTACTTGCAGTCGTTGTTGTTACGTTTGTCTGTGAATATGAGTTTGCATTCATACAAACTGATACTTTGATTGAATTACCCAAAGTTCCTGGATACTTCGCTCCCCAATCTCCGAGTCCACTAGCAACTGCTGAAGCGCCTAGTGTATCGTAGTGGGATTCATTCTTAATTAGGAAACCACTGCCGTCTTGTGCCGCATTGGTATTGCCTGTCGCCGCTCTAACCACTTGAAGATTAGACCCATATGACAGAAAGTTTGCCGCAGTAAAGAAGTAAGAAAATGTACTTGCATCAGGTTGACCGAATTTTTCTACTAATTCGTTCTCTGAACCTACATTAATTACCTCGTCTACAGGTCCCCACTGAAAAACACCTGCATAGGCGCCTGGTGAGGTTGCTACTGCTGGCACAACCTGTGTCAAGTCGATTTCTCGTACTAGAACGCCTGGTGAAAGTTGAAATGCCATTTTATTTACTCCCGTTTTATATCTTTAAAATAAAGTCGTAGTTCATTTACATTATTATTTATACGTTTACCAATTGCTACTTTGATTAACTACGGACCATCTATCTCCATCTTCTACAAAGGTTTCAGCATCATTGCTGTCGCCTCCGGTTACAAACCCAAATGGAGTTAGTTCATCTTCTATCGCCTGCATCTTCTCTTTATATAGTTTTTGTCGTATGTCTGTTTCTGCAAACTCTTTGAAATACGGTTGTCCACTTAACCATGCAAACATCACTAAACACATAACCAAATCATCGTGACTACCTTCTTGTGCTTCGTAAGAACCTTTTCTACTTACAAAAGTTGATAGTTCGTTAATCGTATCAAAATCTTGAATGATTAACTTATTTTCTTCTATGAGGTTTTTCAGATTACTACAACCTAGTCGTTTCATTTGACCTGTTGTACGAACACCTAGTGTGTTATTACCACCTCCGAATCCGCCTCCTAAAACTTGTCCTGCTCTACCTTTCCATTGAGTAGATAATAGATTTTCATATTCTATCTCATTATTTAGAATATCGGCGACTTGCTGACCTATGTCATTGACCTCAACAAGCACATATGCTTGATTATAATGAGTTGCCATTTGATTAATTATTGTAGGATACATCAAAGGAGATATTTCATTACTCTTGTATTTACATACAACTTTGAAAGGCATCTCTGTAATATCTACAACTGTAAAAGCACTGTAGTCGATTCCTACGCCCCTTGCAACGTCAACTGTACAAACATATGAATGTCCTTCTTGCGCCTTCTCATAGACAGTTACATCGTTCTTATTATACTCTGGTTGCACATATGCTAGATTTCTTAGTGCATTAGGATTAATTAGTGTATTACTTGAACCTAAGAACTGACACTCAAATTCTTGTTGCCATTGTTCTGGTGAAGTATTTTTGATTGTCTCTTCTTTAAACCTTGCGCCTCTACCTGGAATATCATCCCATTCAACTTCAATAGTCGCATAATTACTTCTCTTCTCTTCAGCATCTACCCACATCTTATAGAAGTGGTTCATACCATTCGGTGTAGATACAACCATAACTTTTGTATTTTTACCAGAAGTAATAGTAGGATATACAGAACGGAAGAAATCTTCTGCAAGATTAAAAGGAACAAATGCAAACTCATCTAGAAATACTAAGTTATATGATCCACCACGAACTGCACTTGATGAAGTTGATGACGCTATAATTTTACTATCATTTTCTAAAACAATAGAACCTTTGTTCCATTCTTTGATACCTTGTTGTAACCATTCTGGTAATGCTTCATATGACATATGAATTTTTGCAAGTAAGTCTCTTGCTAATGCGCCTTTGTTTGCAAGAATGGCGCAGTTGACAGTAGGATTAAATAGTGAATACCATAGAATATATGAACACACTGTAGTTGACTTACCAGACTGTCTAGGAATTTTACAAATAGAAAATCTATTCTTGTGAAAAGTTTTAACCATCTTCTTTTGAAATGGATACATCTCAAATGGAATAAAACCTTCGTCAAGATTAACAATCTTAATATACTTTTCGATAAAGTATCCAGGGTCTTTAGAACACTTAACATACTCTTCGATTTGTTCTGCAGTAAATTCTTGCTGAACATTCGTTTTTTTAAGATTAGGATTTCCTAAATAATTATCACTCATTTATAATCTTCTGTAGTACTACTTCAAACTGGTCAATCTTTAAATTACGATTTGGCCAATATATATAATCTTTCTCTGGATTCTTTTTTAAATTAGATAACAGAGGAAGAACTGCGTTGTAGATTTTATCTACTTTATTTTCTAACTTGTTTACTTGCGAGGCATTACTTTCTGCACTTGCTGATGCTTTCTGAACAACTTCTAGTTCATCTTCATCGACCGCTGTAAAACCAAAATCAAAATCACTCATTGTCCACCACCTTTATTTCTTTCTCGCCCTTAATTAATTTTTGCAACTCTGCAGTTGATCCAACAAATAATGCGTTTGTTACATTTTTGGGCGCATTGTCTTCTACTTTATTTAAGTCTTTCATATTCTTTTGTAGTTTCATCAAATCTTGCGTAACATCACTAACTGTCTTAATTAATTGTCCTGCTACTTCATATGAACGTGGGTTCTCTGCTTCTCTTGCTAGTTGTAATATACCTTCGATTGCAGTATTACCTTTCTCTATTAGTAAGTGAAAGTTGTTTCTTGCTAGTTCATAGTCAGCATCTTTGTCTTCTTTAGTCGCATCTACTACTGGTAAATGCGTTGAAGGTGTTATATCATTTCCTGGTAATTGTTCTGCTATGTCGAATACTCGATTTAGTTTATCATCAATTTTACTCATATCACACCTTATAATTGCGTGAAACCGGATTCTTTTTTCAAAGTAATCGTCACAGTTCCATCTTCAATAAAAATTCTTAAATCTCTTGTAGGTTCTGCAGATAAACCTACTTGTCCAGTATTAATAATTGAACCTGTACCTTCGCCACTAAACGTAAACACTGTAGTTAAGTTAGGTTCAGTTACACGATAAACTTGTATGTCTCCTACATTATTATCGTAATCTATCTGTAGTATAGAACAAGAAGGATCAGTTGCAGTTTCATCTCTACCAAGAGTATCTACATCTAAGTCGATATCTACTGAACCTGCAGTAAAATCTCCAGATACAGAAAATGTTGCTCTTGTTGCAGTTGTATTTAATACTGTTTTAGTCGCCACTGTGGGTCTCCTTTATTGGGGTCCAAGAACCCTATCTACATCGTCAACAAATCTAATAATTCTATTATCACTATCGACTTCTACTTTAAGTTTCTTACACGATAGTCGCATTGAACCTTTATATTCTTCTGCGCCTGGCGATTTTACATTTCGTTCAATCGTTCTTTTTGCTTTGA
>MDTB01166839.1_pt1 | contig 19687 bp, 19 predicted proteins | sample 811161 | NCBI WGS metagenome assembly MDTB01 (sample SAMN05326650, study PRJNA326480) | marine metagenome | isolation source: seawater | place: Mediterranean Sea | collected 2009 | reverse complement strand
TGTTTTAAACTTTCCTCAATAAATACATCCAGATCTCCATCAAGTACTTTTTGAGTATTCCCGGTTTCAACTTGCGTGCGTAAATCTTTGATTCTTGACTGATCGAGTACATAACTTCTTATTTGGTGCCCCCAACCTACATCAGTTTTCGCATCCTCCATCTTTTGCTGCTCTGCATATTTTTTTCTAAGCTCAAATTCAAATAATCTAGACTTCAACATTTTCCAAGCTTCATCTTTATTTCTATGCTGTGACCTATCATTTTGACATTGAACAACTATGCCAGTGGGGTTGTGAGTTAGCCGAACCGCTGAGTCTGTTTTGTTAATATGTTGACCCCCTGCACCAGACGCTCTATAAGTATCAGTTCTGACGTCAGCTGGATTTATGTCTATTTCAATTGTTTCGTCGACTTCAGGGTATACAAAAACTGAGGCAAAAGAGGTATGTCTCCCACCCGTTGAGTCAAAGGGGGACTTACGTACTAATCTATGTACCCCAGTTTCAGTTCTTAAATAGCCATAAGCATAATCACCTTTAAATTTTATAGTCGCAGACTTTATACCAGCAACGTCACCGTCTGACTCTTCAAGCAGCTCGATTTCAAAACCTTTTCGCTCTGCATATCTCATGTATTGTCTCTGTAACATAGCAGCCCAATCGCAAGCTTCGGTCCCACCCGCACCTGATTGAATATCTATAAAACAATTAAGGGGGTCAGATGGGTTTGAAAACATTTTTCTAAACTCAAGTATGGAAACTTCTGTTTCAACTTTCTCAACATCAATTGAAATCGCAGTGAGGGTACTGAAATCCGATTCATCTCTTGCCAAAGAATAAAGTTCTCGTGAGTCTTTTAATAATTTTTCAATGGCAACTATTTTGTCAACCACACCTTCTAAGGTTTTTTTTTCTTTTCCTAATGACTGGGCTTTTGGTGGATCGTTCCACACCTCGGAGTTCTCGAGCATTTTATTAACATCCATAAGTCTAATTTTTTTTTTGTCAAAGTCAAAGATACCCCCTGAGCTTAACAACTCTTTCGATTAATTCGACTAATAAGTCATTTAATTTTTTTTGTTCGTCAATTTGCATATTTAATTAAGCCTTTCACTTAACTCTATCTTTAAACCTTTTTTTGTTTCACTCCAATAATCTCTATAATATTTTCCATTCTTAATACTGAGTACCACTGAGGGCCTATCTTTTGATACTCTGAAGTAAGAAAGTAGCTTCAAATCCTGACTATCATCTAAATCTTTTGCACTAGATAAAAATGCTTCCTCGATAAGTTTTTTGTTCTCTATCCAAGACTCTTTGTTAATCCATGAAACATCGGAAACTATGACTATGTGGGTTTTTTTATAAGTTATGTATTTTTTTAATACTTGAATGTCTTGGTTGGACAATGCCAAACATCCATCAGATGCTTTTGGTGACCTTACATAGGTATTTTTAGGAACTCCGTGAATCCAAATACCATACCCAGTTCTTCCATCTTTTTTATCTTTCGCATTTGGATAATCCAATGTCATGGCAATGTCACCCAAAAAACCATCAGCTCTGGGATTTGCAATTTCCTTAATGAATCTGTACACACCCAAGGGGGTTTTTTTGTCTCCCTCTTTAACTTTATTGTCCCCAGAAAGCCCAATTGAAGAATAGAAACTATTTTCATAATATATATTACCAAAAACATCAATCTTATAAACAAAAAGTCTAGATGTTTTCGTTTCCATTAATAATACATATTTTAAATTGTGTTCATTAGTTGAAAATGGCAAAATGTTAGCAGGTAAAAGTTTCGTTGGTAAAGGTATTATTCTAACTCTAGCCTCTTCAATAAATGGTAAGTCTTTTTTATCAAAATCATAACCCACACCTGCCATTCCATATAAGGATTGAGCTCTTAACCAGTGTGCTAAAAAGGCCTTAGGTTCCTCAACTGAAGCAGAATGGGAGACGTTTTCTGCTCGTTTAAGACTCTGCATACTACCGTCTGTTAACAACTGTGTTGCGTTTCTAAGATTTTCATTAGTAGTAAATGAAAATACCAGAGACGGAGATAATAAAAACAAAACCGACAAAATTTTAAAAACTGTAATCGTGGTAGTTAACAATACTATTCTCCCCGTTTGACTTCAAATTATATTACTTTCATTTGAAAATTTATCATAGAATTTATATTAAGATTAATTCACATTTACTAACTCGATTATAAAAAAAATCATTTTGAAAAAAAAAGAACTACGTAAAAGTCTTTTGAACCTGAGAGACTCAATACCTGATAACCTAAAAATAGATTCTGATAAAAAAATATCAAAGTCTTTAAGCAAGTTTATCTCTAATTTAGATGGTCCAATTAGTTTTTATTGGCCAATGAAAAATGAATTTGATCCTACCCATATAATTTTAAATTGGTTGTTAAAAGGAAAAAGATGTGCTGCACTACCAGTTATCGTAAAAAAAAATTCTCCTATGAAATTTTTAAATTGGAATTCCAATACTGTTCTTTATAAGGGAATATTCAATTTGCCTGTCCCCCCTATTTCTGCTCCTGAGGTCAAACCATCCATAATAATTATTCCATGTGTTGGCTTTGATTCAAATAATTATCGTCTAGGCTATGGAGGTGGTTACTATGACAGAACACTAGTTAACTTTAAAGATGCAAAAAAAATTGGGGTATGTTATGAAGCTTGTAGAGTAAAGAACTTAGAAAAAGATGAACACGATATCCCGATGGATTTCGTCATCTCATCATGAAATTTCTATGTGCCTTCATATATAATTTTCCACCCAATCTTATCTTTTTTTAATCTCATTATTTTAGTTGTAGTTAATCTTAAATTAGCAGATCTATATTTTTGGGTAAATTTAACCTCAGCTAATCTTTCATTAACAAAACTCACACGTTGCTTCGTTATTCTCACCTTAATTGAGCCCCTTTTAGTAATTCTTGGTTTCCTATATCTGGACCATGAATTTATTGACTTGAATTTCTTGTTATTAAATTCTTTACTGTAAAACCCAATATAATTTTCGAAATTTTTTGAAGACCATGCTTCTGCCCAACTGATAATGACTTTCTTAATTACTTCCTCTTGATTTTCCAATATGATAATTGGAATTTCAGAGCCTAGATCAGGAAGGCTTTTGATAGAGATATCATTGCCATCTGTCAGTGGTTTATTCTCATTCAAATTTTTAGCAAGTTTGTTTACCTTTTGAGTGGCGTCTAATCCAGGGGAACGAAGTGCTAAGACCATGGGTGGTGGTTTTCGTTTTAGGGCTTTTGTGTATGAGATCGAAGCCTGACGGGCCAAAATCTCTCTGAGATTTATGAAAGCTGGACCAGATGTGTCATTGTTAATAATTGCTCTCTCAAGTACTGCCCTGGCATCATTCAATCTTCCCATTCCTGCAAGAATGACAGCCATATCATTTGCCACAGAAATATCTTCGGCATATTGAGTTGATAATTCCTTGTATGCCTCTAATGCCGACTCAAAATCTTTTTTCGCAATAGCCTTATTGGCAATATTTCTCGCCTCATTTAGTCTTATAGCTGGGATTTCACCAGCGACAGTGAATTCAAAGAATACCAGCAAAAAGAAAATGCAGATAAATGTTCTTTTATTCAAACTCATAATTTACTGAATTAAAAAATTTATTCCCTAGCATGATTAATAGTATACAAAGGTAATTCAATCTCAAGGTCCTCTGAGCCAACCTCAACTTGACATGAAAGTCTTGAATTAGATTCCAAACCCCAAGCACGATCTAGCAAATCATCTTCATCCTCTTCCGACTCTATAACGCTGTCAAACCCTTTTTTTAAAATTACATGACAAGTCGTACAAGCTCTCGACATTTCACAAGCATGTTCGATATCAATATTATTTTTTAATAGCTCTCTACAAAGGTTAGACCCGTTGGACACTTCAAATACTTTTTTTATTGGACAAAGTTGAGGATGAGAAAGAACTGTTATTTTTGGCACTATTTTTTTCCGTTAGTTTTTTTTGTAATAGTTGTTTTTTCAACCGATTCAACTGTTTTACCGACAATAGCACTACTTATTGCTTTATTCATTCTTTTTTCAACAAGTGGCATAGAACATAAATTTAATTTATCAATCATAGCTCCAATCAGTTCCTGATTATCTGTGGTTGAATTTATTAAATCATTAGCTTCAGCTATGTTGGTTAATATTTTTTTGTGTTCCTCATAAGTAAGTAAGTTATTATCTTGATTCAAAGCGACCTCGAGGGCGTAAACATTTCTTTTAAGTTCAAGTTTAGCCTCTCTTCTTGCTCTGACATCCATATCCTCGTATGCATTAGTAATTCCCTCTTGGATCATTTTTGTAACTTCATTTTCACTAAGTCCATAAGAGGGCCTTACATCGATCGAAGCCTTGGTACCAGTAGTTTTTTCAATTGCTGTGACGGACAACAAACCATCAGCATCAATCTGAAAACTTACTTCAATCCTAGCCAAACCAGCAACTTTAGGAGGGATATTATTAATTTCAAATTTTGCTAAGCTTCTACAATTTGAAACGGTATCTCTTTCTCCCTGTACGATATGAATGGACATTGAGGTCTGACCATCTTTGAAGGTTGTAAATTCTTGAGACTTTATAACTGGTATTGAAGAGTTTCTTTCTACAATCTTTTCTACTAGACCTCCCATCGTCTCAATTCCAAGACTCAGTGGAAGTACGTCTAACAATAACCAGTCTTTTTTATGGTTTTTGTTGCCTGATAATAAATCAGCTTGTAATGCTGCACCAACTGCAACTACTTCATCAGGATTAATATCTACTCTTGGCTCACGATTAAACAGAGTACTAACGGCATCGCGAACAACCTTTAATCTTGTCGACCCACCCACCAAAATAACATCATCAATAGAGTCATTTTCAATGTTCGAATCTAGAAGTGTTTTTTTGCACGCTGAAATTGCTTTGTCGACAAGGTGAAAAGTGATTTCCTTGAAATCTTTAACACTAGTGGTAAAAAAAAACTCTTTATTCTCACCTTTTTTCCAAGAAACACTAACGCTATCATCATCATTAGACATGTCATTTAGTTCTTCTTTGACTTTTCTACTCAGGATTAAGAGTGAATTTAAATCAATATCCTCAAGATCATCAAAGTTTATATTGTTATTACTAAGCCAACACTTAACGATTGAATAATCAAAATCATCTCCTCCCAGTGAAGAATCACCTCCTGTTGCTAACACTTCAAAAACTCCTCCACTCAAACGCAATACCGAAACATCAAAAGTTCCTCCACCCATGTCAAAGACAACATAAACGCCTTTATCTCCCGTTTCAAGTCCATAAGCCAAGGCTGCCGCCGTAGGTTCATTAATGAGTCTTAAAACATTAATTCCAGCAATTCGGGCAGCATCTTTAGTGGCTTGTCTTTGACCATCGTCAAAATAAGCAGGAACGGTAATAACTGCTCCATCAATGGGTTGGTTTAGGTAATTTTCAGCTTGTTTTCTTAAACTAACTAAAATTTCAGAAGAAACTTTTATTGGTGAAACCCACCCGAAATTCGTTTTTATTAATAATTCTTTTTTATTCTCAGATAAATTTTCTGAAATGTCTTGGGGATATTTCGACAAATCTAAATCATTCAATCCTTTTCCCAACAACCGTTTTACTGAGGAAATAGAAACGTTCGAGGAACTCCTATCCAATAACTGAGCATGTGATCCAACTTTACAAGAGTTTTTACTTGTGTAATTGACTACTGAAGGAATTAAAAAACTACCATTTTCATCAGGAAAGAAGACAACTTTTCCGTCTAAGTATGAAGCAATTAGAGAATTTGTTGTTCCTAAATCAATGCCAACTACATGTTTTGATTTAGTTTTAGTGTCGTGTTCATCAGGCTCTGAAATTTGTAATAAAGACATTAAAGAAACCTTCTTCTAACCTCAAAACATTCAAGAGTGAATTTTTGAGAGAACAAACATAGATTTACTTGAGATTCTATCTTTTGGAGAATTTTTTTATCCTCCTTATAATCTAGTTTAAATAACTTCTCCAAGGTTTCTACCGATCTTGAAAGCATAGAATTTGCACGCTTTTCTAAACCATCCAAAAGACTCAAATCAAAGTTTTTGTTAGAAAATGTTTCTACTATTTCAGACAACTTTTCTCTTAAATCCATTTGCTCTTCAAGTATCTCCATAGAAAAAGCTGTTGATTTTTCAATTTCAAGGATAATCCCCGTTAATTTACACAAATAAATTGCTCTCTTGGCAGGATCTTTTAGTATTGTGTGAGCCTCATTGATTTTTGTTGTCCATTGAAGGGCTAATTTTTTTTCAGAGCTGGTACCACCAGTGAACCTGTCAGGATGAAGGTACGTAAGTAATTCTTTTCTTTTGGAATCTAATTTTAAAATGTCTAAACAGAATGTTTCAGGCTCATCGAAAAGTAAAAAGTGATTGTTAAATGAATTTTCTCTTAAGTTATTACACTTGGAAAGACTCGCCACAGCCACATTCACCTTTAACATTTGGGTTTATGAACTTAAATCCCTCATTTAATCCCTCTTTAACAAAGTCAAGTTCAGTTCCATCAACATAGGGAAGACTTTTGGGATCGACATAGACATTTATCCCAAAACTTGTGAAAGATAAGTCTTCTTTCGGGTTCACATCCACAAACTCAAGTTTATAAGCCAGCCCGGAACATCCAGCAGTTTTAACACCCACTTTAATTCCTAAGCCCTTGCCGCGTTTTTTGATGGTCTTTTTAACATGGCTCGCAGCTCTCTCTGTAAGAAGTACACTCATTGTTTTACTTTAATGTGAACCAAGTTTCTTTCGATAATCCTCGATGGCAGCTTTTATAGCATCTTCAGCCAAGATTGAACAATGTATCTTCACTGGAGGTAGAGCGAGTTCGGTAGCTATTTGACTATTTTGAATCTTAACAGCCTCATCTAATGACTTACCTTTAACCCATTCTGTAACTAGTGAGGAAGAAGCTATTGCTGACCCGCAACCGTAAGTCTTAAAACGAGCGTCCTCTATCACACCATCCTTATTGACTTTTATTTGAAGTTTCATTACGTCACCACAAGCAGGAGCTCCTACCATGCCAGTACCAACATCAGAAGCATTTTTGTCCATTGAACCAACATTTCTCGGGTTTTCATAATGATCAATTACCTTGTCACTATAAGCCATAATTATTTTACTCCCATAAATTTAAATTGTAACAACATATTAGTGTTCAGCCCACTGAATAGAATCCAAATCTACTCCATCCTTAAACATCTCCCACAATGGAGACATTTCTCTTAACCTTGCAACCTGGTCTTTTAATAAATCAATAGTAAATTTAATATGTTCTTCGGAAGTGTAACGTCCGATTGAAAATCTTATAGATGAGTGAGCAAGCTCATCGTTTCTACCAAGCGCTCTCAAAACATAAGAAGGCTCCAAACTTGCACTTGTACAGGCTGAGCCGGATGAAACAGCAATGTCTTTTATGGCCATTAAAAGGCTTTCACCCTCAACAAAGTTAAAGCTAACATTAAGATTATGAGGGACCCTGTTGTTTAAATCTCCATTTAAATAAACTTCTTCTATTTCACTCAAACCACTCCAAAGCATGTCTCTTAGGTTTTTAATTCTAATTTTTTCCTCGCTAGATTCATTCTTAGCCAATTGAAACGCCTTACCCATTCCGACAATTTGGTGTGTAGGCAATGTTCCCGAACGCATTCCTCTTTCATGCCCACCACCGTGAATTTGAGCGTGCAATCTTACCCTAGGTTTGCGACGAACAAATAAGGCTCCTACTCCCTTTGGACCGTATGTTTTGTGTGCAGAAAAAGACATCAGGTCGGCCTTCAATGTAGACAAATCAATTGTTACTTTTCCGGTTGCTTGAGCGCTATCAACATGAAAAACTATCTTTTTGTCTCTACAGATTTCTGCAATGGATTTAATATCTTGTACGACGCCTATTTCATTGTTTACAAACATTACAGACACTAATATTGTGTCCTCCCTCAGACTTTCTTTAAAATGATCTAAATTAATTAAACCATTATCCAAAACATCAAGGTATGTGACATCAAAACCCTCCCTCTCTAATTCTCTACATGCGTCTAAGGTTGCTTTATGTTCAGTTTTGACAGTAATTACATGTTTTCCCCTGTCTTTGTAAAAAGAAGCAGCCCCCTTGAGAGCAAGATTGATAGATTCTGTCGCACCTGACGTCCAAACTAATTCTCTTGAATCGCAACCAACCAGATCAGCAACATGCTTTCTTGATATTTCAACTGCTTCTTCCGCTGACCAACCGAAACTATGGCTTCTGGATGCAGGATTGCCAAAACTCTCTGTTAAAAAAGGCATCATTGCTTCAACGACCTGAGGGTCAATAGGAGTCGTAGCTGAATAATCTAAATAAATTGGCTTATTTTCCATATTACAATTTCTCTCAGTCTTTTAAGGCAACATTAAGTGGAGTTGGAACTTCAGAAACTAAACTTTTTGCAGCTTTTCTTTTTTGTTCCATGACAAGATCATACAAACTAACCGAATCCAAGAAATCAACCATGTGTCTGCTTAATGCAGCCCAAAGTTCGTGTGTCATACAAACCTGATCATCTTTGCAATTCTGTTTCCCACCACACTGGGTGGCATCTAAAGGTTCATCAACTGCATAAATTATATCTGCTACAGTTATTTCGGACGACTCTCTTCCAAGGCGATAGCCACCGCCAGGTCCTCTACAAGAATTAACAAGCTCATGCCGTCTTAATCTTCCAAACAATTGTTCAAGATAAGACAGAGAAATACTTTGTCTGTCACTTATCCTAGCAAGGGCAACAGCACCCTTTTCTTCTCTTAACGCCAAATCAATCATGGCTGTAACTGCAAACCTACCTTTGGTAGTCAGCCTCATAACTTTTACCCCCCCTTATATTTAAAAGTTATACCCGAGTATTATACTAGGGAATAGGACTAATGCAATTCGATGGAGTTTCAATTACATAATTTTTCAAGGGCTTTTAAATGTTATTCTCAAAATTGATCAGGCAGCTGCATTGATGGCAGCCTTTCTGCAAATTGTTTCGACTAGTCCTTCACAAGCATCCTCTATATAATTTAAGGCTAAATCAAAACTTTTCAACCCTCCATCATATGGATCAGGAACCGTTGCTGCCTCAGTATTTGTTGCATATCTCATAAGAAGGTGAAGTTTATGACTGGTTCCAACTGGGGCCATTCTTTGCAAAATAGCTAAATTATCCCAATCCATTCCCAAAATTAAATCATAGTCTGTGAAATCTTTTAAACTAACCTCCCTAGCTATGTGATGAGACAGATCATACCCTCTTTTAAGAGCAATTTTTTGTGATCTTTCATCTGCTTTTTCACCTACGTGAAAAGTGTGCGTACCCGCAGAATTAGCTATGATGTTTTCTTGGAGCCCAATTTTTTTTACCAAAGTCCTTAAAACAACCTCAGCAGTTGGAGATCTACAAATATTTCCCATACAAACAAAAAGCACACTAGATTTTAATTGATTAGAATCAAAGAAAAATTCATTTTTTTTATTTGATACATACTTCATAGCAAAACAATTCCTTTGTTAAGTGATTAATTGGTATTAAGTAAAGAGAGATTGTTGGGGTTGCTTACGAAAACTTTTTCTTTATATTTGGCTAATTCATCTCTAGTTTTTGCAGCTTTTTCAAAGTCAAGGTTTCTTGCGTGTTCTAGCATTATTTTTTCTAGCCGTGCAAGTTCCTTTGAAACAGATTTTTGATCGAACTTGATTTTAGGCTCATCATCTTGCGTAACATTTATATTATTGTTGTCGTTATAATTTTTTTGGGGCAAAACAGCACCATCAATAAGTTCTTTAACACCTTTAGAAACCATTCTAGGAACTAGTCCATTATCAAGATTGAATTTTTTTTGTTTTTCCCTTCTTCGCTGTGTCTCTTGAATAGCTAGTTTTATAGAGTTTGTCTCCTTATCGGCATAAAGGATAGCAACCCCATTAATATTTCGAGCGGCTCTACCAATTGTTTGAATCAAACTTCTTTGAGATCTCAAAAACCCTTCTTTATCAGCATCTAAAATAGCAACTAATGACACTTCGGGAATATCAAGCCCCTCTCTTAATAGATTTATTCCAATTAAAACGTCAAAAATTCCCAGCCTTAAATCTCTAATTATTTCAACTCTCTCTACGGTATCAATATCCGAGTGCAAATATCTTACTTTTATACCTTGTTCGGTAAAATAATCACTTAAATCCTCAGCCATTTTTTTTGTAAGTGTCGTAACTAAAACTCTGTTTTGTGCTTCGACTCTTGTTTTAATTTCAAAAAGAAGGTCATCAACTTGGGAAATCGCCGGTCTGACCTCAATAATAGGATCCAAAACGCCTGTTGGCCTGACAACTTGCTCAGTTACTGCTTTTCCAGATTTTTCAAACTCATATGCAGATGGTGTTGCTGATACAAAAACGGCTTGTCTCATTTTTGGTTCAAACTCTTCATACTTAAGAGGTCTGTTATCTAAAGCAGATGGTAATCTGAAGCCATACTCCACAAGGTTTTCTTTTCTAGATCTGTCTCCTTTGTACATTCCACCTATTTGACTGATGGTGACATGACTCTCATCCACAAAAACAATGGCGTCATCAGGTAAGTAATCCATTAATGTGGGCGGGGGGTCGCCAGATTTAGCTCCGGAAAAATGGCGGCTGTAATTTTCTATGCCCTTACAAAAACCTAATTCATGTAGCATTTCCAAATCAAACTTCGTTCGTTGTTCTATTCTTTGAGCCTCCAATAGTTTACCGCTAGATAAAAATTCTGAAACTCTACTTTTTAATTCATTTTTAATTGTCTCGATAGCCTTTAGTACTTTTTCTCTTGGAGTAACATAATGGGAACTTGGATATATAACTGATCTATTTAAAGATTGAATCACTTTTCCGGTTAGAGGATCAAAGGCTTTGATTGATTCAATTAATGTATCAAACAACTCTATTCGGATAGCTATCTCGGAATTCTCAGCAGGAAATACATCCAAGGTATCTCCACGAACTCTAAAACAGCTTCTTGAAAATTCAACATCATTTCTTTTGTACTGCATTAACACTAACTTGGAAATAATGTCACGTTGAGAAATCTTATCTCCGACTCGTACAGCTAGAATCATTGAATGATAGCTGCTGGGATTGCCTATTCCGTATATACATGACACCGACGCAACAATGATTGAGTCTCTTCTCTCAAGGATGGATTTAGTGGCTGATAACCTCATTTGTTCTATGTGTTCGTTTATAGCAGAATCTTTTTCTATAAATAAATCTCTTTGAGGTATATAAGCCTCTGGTTGGTAGTAGTCATAATAAGAGACGAAGTATTCGACAGCATTTTTTGGAAAAAAATCCCTCATCTCCGAATACAATTGAGCAGCTAATGTTTTATTAGGAGCCAAAATAATCGCAGGTCTACCTAATTTGGCGATAACATTAGCCATCGTAAAAGTTTTACCTGAACCAGTTACTCCTAACAATGTTTGATACGATAATCCAGAATTAAGGTTATCTATTATTGCGTTAATAGCACTAGGTTGATCACCAGCTGGTGAAAATGGTGCATCAAGAGAAAAGGTTGAGTTGCGTTTAACCTCAACTTGTTCATTTTTAAACATGATAGTGTCTATAAATTATTTGAATATTAAGCTTGAAGGGGAGTCCAAAAAATTCAAACTAGTTACCTCAGTCTGTGTAATAATTTCTATTCGAACTGATTTAATTGATTCCACATTAACTAATTTCAATTTGAACTTGCTACCATTAAACATTATTTAATATTTAGATATTTTCGTCTTTTAGAAGGGAAATATCTACCCCAAAAACAATTTACCCCACAAAAAATTAGGGATTTCCCTTGACATTTAAATGAGCGCCCATTCTTTTTCTAAAATTTCTTTACTGCCACAAGACCCAATCATAGGTCTAACCGAAGCTTACAGGGAAGATAAACGTTTGACCAAAATTAACCTAGGAGTTGGCGTTTACCTTGATTCTAAAGGAAATTTGCCTACACTAAATTGCATCAAAACTGTAATCGCAAACAAAGATATCACATCTGCCGGATACCTTCCTATTGACGGATCATCAAATTATTGTCAGGAGGTAAAAAAACTTTTATTCGGTGAAAAAAATTCTTTGATTCATGAGAACAAATTATTAACCGTCCAGAGTTTGGGAGGTACTGGGGCTCTTCGGATTGGTGCAGAAATGTTAAAAAAAATTCTGCCAAATGCAACAGTAGCTATAAGTGACCCAAGCTGGGAAAATCACCAAAATATTTTTGAATCAGTTGGATTACAAGTAACTAGCTATCCATATTACGACAGGTCAAAACTAAATATTAAACAAGAAGAGTTTTTAGATAAACTCAAAATTCTACCTAACCAATCAATCATCGTACTTCACGCCTGCTGCCATAACCCTACTGGGTTGGATTTAAACAATAATCAATGGGGTGAGGTTATATCAACTATCAAGGATAAAAAACATATTCCTTTTCTTGATATTGCATATCAAGGTTTTAATAAAGGTATAGATGAAGATGCAGAAATAATCAGAAGGTTTGTAACTCAAATTCGACCAACGTTTATTGCTAGTTCATTTTCAAAATCTCTATCTCTTTATGGAGAGAGAGTAGGATCATTATCAGTAGCTACGGACTCGAATTTGGAAACTAAAAAAGTCTTAAGCCATCTAAAAAAAATAGTCCGCTCCAGCTATTCTAATCCTCCTACTTATGGCCAGTATTTAGTCACTGAGGTTCTTACTAATGAATTGGCCAAAAAACAATGGTATGACGAGCTAAAAGAAATGAGAGAAAGAATTAAAAATATTAGATTTCAACTTGTTGAACTGCTCAACAAAAACAGTATGGACAGAGATTTTTCATTTATTGCCTCCCAAAACGGAATGTTTAGTTTTTCTGGGATCAAAGAAAGTGAAGTATCAAGATTAAGAACTGACTTTGGAATTTATATAGTAAATTCAGGCAGGGTATGTGTTGCAGCTATTAACGAATCCAATATTGAATACATAGCCTCTTCCATAAAAAAAGTTATTAAAAATTAAACTTTAAAACCAATTAATTAATTTAAAATGCCAGAAATTATTTACTGGATTTTATCACTCACTATAGTTTTGCTTGCATTACCTCTTGTTTTTTTCTTGGGTATTATGGCGGCAGTACTCTTATTAATACTTATTATTTCTTCCGGAATTTTTTGGATGATTAATTTTTATGAAAATGAGCCCACTGAAATACTAATCACTTTTGGTATGTTCATTTTATTATTTTTGGGTGCTTATTTTTTTAGCCTTGTGTTTTTTGCAACTCTGGGCTTTGGAGTTTTGAAATTTTTAAAGAATAGTGAAAAAGTAAAGTTAATAGATAAATACTGCAAGGATGAGGAGAAAAAAACATTAAGACTGTATGCAAAGATTTTTTTTATGATCGTACACTCAAAATTCAAAGAATTGAGGTGGGTTTTTTGGATAATATTACCAATCCTAATTATTATTATTTTTATTGGAAATCAAGAAATAAACACAAATGAATTCTGGATTTAATTTTCTTAAAATGTTTTCAACATCCAAAAATTCAGATTTTATTACATTAATAACTTATGAATGGAGATTTCTACTCTACGGTTTGCTAATGTCTTTATGGTCATCTTTTGGTCAGACTTTTTTTATCTCACTTTTTAGTGCGGAAATTAGGCAAGAACTTAACTTATCACACGGGGAATTTGGAACCTATTATGCAATTGCAACTACAGCAAGTGCTCTAAGTTTATTATGGGTTGGAAAACTTGCTGACACACAATCTGTTCATCGCCTTTCACTCATCACCCTATTATCAGTTTGTATGTCTTCACTCTTTTTTTCATTTGTGGATTCGGTTTTCATGTTGATTCTAGGACTTTACCTTTTACGTTTATCAGGTCAAGGAATGATGTTTCATGTTTATTCAACTGCTGTAACAAGAAGATACTCTCTTGTAAGAGGAAAGGCACTGGCAATTTGCGGCTTCGGAATGAATTTAGCTGAAGCATCACTTCCAGTATTTATAATCATCATACTAAATTATTTTGATTGGCGAACTATTTGGATAGCACTACCAGTTTTTGCTTTTTTTACTCTTGGCCCATTTGTAAAAAAATTAACTCTAAAAAAAAATAAAGAATGTTTTAAACTTGAGAGCGCAGAGATAAAACAAAGCTCTTATTTGCCATCACTCAAAAGGAGTGATGCAGTGAAAGATGTTGCTTTTTGGTTGGTTGTCATCTGGTTATTAGTTGTTCCAGGCTTCACAATTACAGGGATTTTTTTTCATCAAATTTATTTAAGTCAACTTAAAAGTATCCCTCTTTGGCTATGGTCAACAAATTACATTTGGTATGCAATTGCCTCTGTAAGTGGGGCGTTTATCTCTGGAGTGTTAGTTGATAGATTTACAGCCCATAAAATAGCTTCGCTAACACAATTGCCAATGGTGTTTTCGTGTTTATTTTTATGGTTTGGAAATGGAACCATTTCACTGGCATTTTTTTTCGTTTTTTTTGGTCTTTCAGGAGGTATGCTTCAGCCAATGATAAACTCTCTACTTGCTGAGAGATATGGAACTGATTGGCTTGGTGAAATTAAATCTTTACTCTGGGCATTAAGTGTTTTTTCATCTGCTTTGTCACCTATAATTATGGGTTTAATGATTGACAAAGGCGGTGGTTTGAATGAACTAATGTTATTGTTAGTTTGTCTGAGCTCTTTTAGTTTATTAACTCCGATAATTTGGTTTAATATACTTGGCTTTATTGCTCCGTCTGAAAGATCATCATGATAGATGAAAATTTAAACTTATAGGTAATTTTTTTGAGCGAATCAGTTAATATCCCTATCGTAAAACTAAAGGGTAAAAATGCATCAGAATCTGATGTCAACCAAGCATGGGAACAAGACAATCAGGCTTGGTGGGATTGGTATGTAACATTAGCCCACAACAATATTAATGAAAAAAATAACGGTCAAGTTCACCATGAATCATTAAGCGGTAAATTACTTTCATTGGATGAGCTAAAAGATGAACTCAATACCACCTACCCTATATCAAAAGTGCAAAAAGATTTTTTTTGGAAAAATGGTTTTTTGAAAGTAAAGAATATGTTTTCGGAAAATGCAATTTTTACTCTTAATTCTGAATTAACTAGAATTATTTCGAAAAATTTTACTCCTTCAAGGATTGAAAAATCAAACTTCTTAAGCATGGATCTCATTTGGCTACAAAATAAACTTATAAAAGAATTTGTTTTTGCCAAACGCATTTCAAAAACCGCAACCGAGTTGCTTAATGTAAGCTCCATCAGACTTTACCACGACAATATACTAGTCAAGTTACCAGCTTGTGGTAGAACACCTTGGCATTACGATACTCATCACTTTCCATTGGATACCAATGAAGTGATTACTGCTTGGATCCCATCCCAGCCTATCCCAGAAAATATGGGTCCCTTATCATTTGCAACTCCACTAGATGCATACAAATTAGTTGAAAAAGTCAATTTTAATAAGTTTGATACCAGTTATGATAGAGAGGTATCTAGAATATTTGCTAAAAACAAAATAAGTATTGAATCAGGTCCCTTTGAAATGGGTGAAGTTAGTTTTCACCACAATTTGTGTTTTCACTCCGCTAGTTCAAACCTCACTTCGACAAATCGAATGGTTCTAGCAAATACTTATTTTGCTGATGGTTCAAAAGTTGTAAAAAATCCAACAATGGTTTCAGGTGACTGGAAAAGGTTTATTCCTCAAACTAAACCAGGAGAGCTTGCAGTAAGTCCCCTTAATCCAATCTGTTGGCCAAACAAAGAGTAGTATGTCAAATACTTTTGAAAGAAGTTGTGATCATTGGAGTGAAAATTCAAGAAAAGAAATGGAAGATTTCTATTCCTTAGCTTCCGTTGACTATGACCACCTATCAAAAGTACATGATTGGAAGTCTTGGTTAATTGATCTTCAAAAAAATTGTTTGAATGATAGGTTACATTTATTGGATGTTGCTTGTGGATCAGGTAAATTCCCCTCAGCACTTTTAAAAAACCTTAACTTAAACTCTAAAGATTTAAAAAAAATTGATTACTCTTTGCTAGATCCCTCTTCTTTCTCAATCCAAGAAACTGCCAAAAAATTGAAAAATCCTTTTGAGGTTAACAAAAAGTATGAAACCACTCTTCAGGATTTCAATTGTCATAAAGGTCTTTTTGATATTGTTTGGGCGATACACGCTCTTTACGCAGTTCCAAAAAAAGATTTAAAACTAGCAATTAGCAAACTTTTGCATAGTTTAAATGGAAAAGCCTTCATTGCTCATGGTTCTAGTAAAGGGCATTATGTGAAATTTTACAAGTTGTTTGTTAAGTCTTTTAGACCCAAGGAAGATTTTACTTACACAAGTGCTGAAGACATTATGGCCACTCTTGATGGTCTGAATATTAAATACAGCTTCCAATATCTTTCTTATACAAATGGAAATTCCAAATCAAGTGATAAAAAAATTGAAAGTTATCTTCAACGTTGTGTTTTTGATGACCAAGTTTCTTTAATCGAAATGTTGGATCATCCACTTACAGGTAATTATCTAAGGGGTTGTCTTAGTGAAAAACAATGGAAGTTTCCGCAAAAAGTAGCTTTGATTTTTTTCGAAAATAACCTCAAAGTCTAAAGAATTATGGAAAAAAAATGGATAGAAAATTTAATGTCTGGTAAAGGTTCAAATCACCTGAATTTGCGTGAACATATTCTTGAGATACATAAAAGAAATACTGGATTCACAGAAAACTGTGCACAAAATTTTAAAAATAACGCCGGAAGATCAAGTTATGAATGGCTGGCTGAAATAATCAGCCCTAAATATCACTTTCAGGTTCTAGATTTAGCTTGTGGAAGCGGTCCTCTGCTGGAAATTTGCGATCAGAATTTCGGGAAAAATATTTCTCTTTTTGGAGTTGATATGAGTGATGAGGAATTATCTTTAGCCAAGCAAAGACTAAAAAACAGTGAGATTAAACTTAAAAACTCTACAGCACAAAATCTTAATTTTATTGCTGATAAAAGCGTTGATGTTGTTTTATGCCACTGGGCGCTCACTTTAATGGATCCTCTCGAACCAGTTTTAAAAGAAGTAAAAAGAATTCTCAGTTCAAAAGGTATATTTGGAGCAATCGTAGACGGAAACGACAATTTATCACCGCATTACAAGATAATCCACAATATTATCTATAAGTGGGCAAAGAAACAATATTCAAATTATGGGTCAATCGAACTGGGTGACCCGAGAGTTAGAGATCCATTAAAATTACAAAAATTAATAGAAAAGATTTTTAATAAATCAACCGTAAAAATTGAACCAGATATATTAGAGTTAAAAGCAAGGCCACCTAAATTAGCCAAGGATGTTTCAGGTTTTTTCTATGCATCTTTAATTTTATCTAAAGAAAATTCTGATGGCATGCTTAATGAAGTTCAAAATTTTTTTTCAAATCAAAAAAAACAAGACGGATTTTGTACTTTTAAAATGCCCATCAATAGATTAGTGATTGAAACCTAATATAAAATTACCCTCTCGTGAGAGTTTAATTGAATTTAATTCATAAAAAATTTAAAGTTTGTTAGAGTTTAAAATTAATTAAAGTTATTGTGTTCATGATGGTAAATTTTTATCTTTTGATTGTTTACATTTATTTATAATTAATCTTTTTGTTAAGAAAAGTTTTAATGATTTAACTTAACAATCTCTCTAGACAATTACTTTTCTAGTTGTATGGAGATTGATTAAAAAACCTATTTTTTTCTTAAAGGAAAATATTATGAATTTTCATGAAGCAGAAAATATTCCAGGAATGATCGAGCTTGTTGAGAGGAGCATGCTTTTCTCCACAGTTAAATCACTATCTCTCGAAAAAAACGATTCCATCGTCGAATTTGGACCTTTTTTTGGTAGAAGTACTTACTGCATTATCAATGGTTTGTTAGCTAATAACTCTTATACTTCGTCTTGCAGTTTCGTGACACATGACTCTTTCGAGTGTGATGAGGATGGTTGGTTCGCTCCGCACGTTCATAAGGCAGCTAAATCTGGAAAGGTAGAACATTTGATTGAGATCAGTGGGAAAAAAATTAACTTCGAAAAAATTTTCCTTCATTATATGAAGTCCTATCTCGACTCAGCTTGTTTAAATTATTCCAAAGTTGAAATAGAAGAAAGTTATCCATCTCCTAATAAAATAGCTTTTATTCATATCGATAGTCCAAAATTTTACGAGGAATTTAAAGTAATTCTTTATCGGTTTTTCCCTCAAACAAAAGCCGGTTGCGTAATTGTTTTCCAAGATTTTTTTTACGAATGGTCAGCAACCATAATTTTGCCAATAGCAATCCTAATTGATAAAGGGGTTTTGTCACTTGAAAGTTCAGCAGCAACATCTTTGGTTTGTCGTGTAAACAGTGTGCCAAGTCAAAATGATATTAATGAAGTAGACAATATCATGAACGATAAAAAAAAATGTGAAGGTTATTTTGACGTTGCAATAACTGCATGTAACAAAATTAGGCTAGATAGACCCGAATTATATCTTCCAAGAATAACTTTAGCGAAAATTCAATGGCTATACTCTGCTGGTCATTTTAATGAAGCACGAAAAACCATTGTTAAGTATTTAAAAGATGGAAACCCTTTTCAATTAAAATTAATTGATACCTTTTTAGAACTATTAGCTAACGGGTTTTCAATTAGGCATTTATTTGAAAAAGATCATAGTAACGATGATGTGCCTAGATTGGCTGGTGCGGGTAAATTTGAGAGAGATAAATCTAAATAGTTTTTTTCAATAGAATATTCGAAAAAATTATGAGCAATAATATAAAAAAAACTCAGCTATTTTGATGAATCGGTGGTGAACACCCGATTGGAGTCAGCAAAACAAATTCTTCCAGGAAACATGACTAAATTAGTGGGAATGCTTTAATTGCTCTAGCAAATTGTAAATGCGTTTCTAATCATTAGAAATCGGACTTAACTACCAAATGGTTCAATATAATATTTTCAATGATTACTATAGATTCAATAATATCAATACTTTAAATGAAAGAATTAGAATTTACTAAAGAAAATAATATTTCTAAACATATCAAACGAGCACAAAAGATTAGAAAAACATATTTTTAACATCAGAGATCTTACCAACATTTGTAATTTTAAAATTGATCAATAAGGTTGTTTTATTAGAAATAGCACTACCATGTATATGGTTGTTGAGACTTAATAGGTCTACACCTACATGATCCTGTAGATTTTAATAAATAAAAAATAGTATTTTTTAAATTTTTTCCATAACTCACGTTAGCAAAAATACAGGAGAATTAATCAAAGTAGAGCATATCTTTAAGGAAAAAATATCAACTACATGAAAATTTCTCAACCAGCCAACCAGATACCATCTTCTATTTGTGGTGCTACCAAGCTTACATTCTCTGGTGACTCTGCAAATCCTATCAACGCTGCTGCCCTACTCATTGCACCAG
>MDTB01206618.1_pt1 | contig 19688 bp, 21 predicted proteins | sample 811161 | NCBI WGS metagenome assembly MDTB01 (sample SAMN05326650, study PRJNA326480) | marine metagenome | isolation source: seawater | place: Mediterranean Sea | collected 2009 | reverse complement strand
GCCTGGCCGGTGTTGAGCATTCCGGACATGACGAGATCGTTCATGACGGCGTCGAGATCGACGTCGTCGAGGATGATGCCGGCCGACTTTCCACCGAGCTCGAGGGTGCAGCGCTTGATCTGCTCACCGCAGATTGAGGCGACGATCGAGCCGGTGAGGGCGGAGCCGGTGAAGGACACCTTGTCGATGTTCGAGTGTCGGACTAGGTATTCCGAGCCAGCGCGGTCGGCCGACACTACATTGATCACGCCGTTGGGGATGCCTGCTTCCTTCGCGCATTCACCGATGAGGCGACCGTGCAACGGCGTCTCCGGAGCGGTCTTGAGCACCATGGTGGAACCGGTAGCGATTACCGGCCCCAGCTTCATAGCTGCGATGAAAAGCGGCACGTTCCACGGGACGATGCCGGCGCAGACACCGACCGGCTGTTTGTTGATCAGGACCCGCTGGCCCAGGGAACCTTGACGCTGCTCCTGCCAGGCGTAGTTCTTGGCGACGTTGACGTACTGGTCAAGGACCATGGTCGAGGCGAAGACCTGCACCATGATTGACTGCGACGCAGGCGTGCCGACCTCAGCCGTGATCACGTCGGCGAACTCCTGCGCCCGAGCCTGAATCGCCTGGGAGAAACGAGACAACGCATCGACGCGCTCATCGGGTGTCCAGCGGCGCCATTCGCCATTGAACGCTGCCACCGAACTGGCGACGGCCCGGTCGATGTCGACCGGCCCACAGTCCGGAACCGAACCGATCGTCTGCTCTGTCGCTGGGTTGATCACGGTGATGCGGTCGTTCGCCTCGGCCGTGACGTGTTCGTTATCGATGAAGATCGTCGTCTGGTCGTCCATGCTGCGACGGTAGTCGGCTATCACGGCGCATTCCTAACGGCGAGCTGCGCCAGACTGAAGCGGTGAGCCTGCCCGGGCCGATCATCGCTCTCTCGGCTGATGGGCCGAAGCTCGATCCGGTGGTGCACGGCGCGAGGGCCGTCGGGTTGCAGTAGCTGATGCGCTCTGGCATGCCCGTACCGCCGGCGTTGTTTGTTCCCGTGGCATCCGTGCGCTCCATCGCCGCGGATCCGCCGGCGGGGCGAGACGAGCTTCGAGCAGTGGTGGCTGCCCTTGGCGGACCCGGTGACCGTCTCGCGGTGCGGTCCGGTGCTGTGGTCAGCCTTCCCGGTGCGTTCGAGACGCTGCTCGACGTGGTGCCCTCCAACGTCGATGCCGCACTCGTGTCGGTCGTGGAGAGCACAACGGGCCCGCAGGTCGAGATGATTGCCCGAGCACTCGGCCACGAGCGGGTCCCAGAGACCACTGTCGTCATCCAGCGGCAGGTCGATGCGACCGCCGATGACCGTTCGGGAGCGGGTGCGGCGAGCAGCCGCCACCCGGTGACCGGCGAGGAACGAGCCATCGGCTCCTTTGGTTGGCGGGTGAAGGGCGATGCGGTGATGGCGGCGGCCTTGCCGGTGGTCTCCCTCAACGACATGTTTGACCGGGTGCCGGAAGCTCACGAACGCTTGGTTGCCGCGCTCGAACAGCTCGACGCTGCGCTCGGATCCGCAGTCGAACTCGAGTTCACGGTCGAGCGAGGCGAGCTCTGGTGTCTGCAGCTCCGTACCTTCACGACCGTCGAGAAGCACGAGCAACTTTCGCTCAGCGCCGAGATCGTTGCCGACGGACAACCGGCGTCCGCCGGCGTCGGTCGAGTTATGGTCCAGGTCGACATCGACACCATCGACCGCGGCGAACCGGTCGTTCTCGTGTTAGAGACGAGCGCACTGTCGGACATGACCTCGATGGTGCGGAGCGCAGCGGTCGTGACGGTCCTCGGTGATCGAGGGAGCCACGCCGCCGCTGTGACGAGAGGCGCCGAGGTGCGCGCGGTGCTTGCGGTACAGGGCCTGCAGATCGCCGCCGACCATGTAATGTTCGGCGGCGATCTACGGGTGGCGGTCGGCGACGAACTCGTCGTCGATGGAACTACCGTGCGAGTCGCTCGGCCACCCACCAAGGGGTGAACTACCGTCAGTCCATGGGGGACGACGAGATCATGCCGAGTTTGGAAGCGGCCTATGCGGTCGAGACACCCGACGAAAATCGACGGCTCTACGCTGAATGGGCGTCGAGCTATGAGGAGACGTTCGTTGCCGCCAAGGCGTATCGATACCACCTGCATGTCGCCGACACTCTCGTCGCTCATCTGCGCCCTGCGGGTCCGACGCTCGACGTCGGGTGCGGAACAGGGGTGGTCGGTGGAGCGCTCAGCGAGCGGGGCGTGAGCGAGATCGACGGGGTCGACATCTCGCCCGAGATGCTTGAACAGGCGGCAATGAAGGGCGTCTACCGGCATCTGCTTGAGGCCGATCTGACGATCGGGATGGACGTGCCCGACGACACCTATGCGGCCGTTGCGTCGGCTGGCACGTTCACCCATGGGCATCTGCCACCCGAGCCGTTGCGCGAGCTGATCCGGGTGACGATGCCGGGAGGTCGCTGTGCGATCGGTGTGAACGCTGCGCACTTTGAGGATCTCGGATTCGCCGCTTGGCTCGAGGAGGCAGTTGATGAGGGGTTGATCGGCCCCTACGAGCTCACTCGGCGCAAGGTATACGAGGGAAGCGATCCCAGCCCCCGCAACGACATGAGCGACATCGTCGGGTTCTTCGTTCGCTAGGGGAGCACTGACCGGCAGGCGTCGTGGACCTTCGCCGTCATCGACGATTCGCCCTCTGCCACGAACTCTGCTGCCATCACTTCGGCAGCCACGACCGGCGTGGCGTCGATTTGGTCGAGCGCTTCCCACAGCTCTGGGTAGTCGACCACGCCGTCTCCGGGCAGCAGCCGAGCGGTCATCGCCTCAGGCTCTGGCTCGAGTTCGGTGCTGGCGGCGACATCGCTCAGTTGCACGCGTGTGATCCGATGTTCCGGAAGTGAGCGCAGGAGGTCGAGTTCGGTGCTGCCAGGCTGGCGAACCCAGTGCCACGTGTCGAGGAGAATGCCGGCAGCAGGCCCAGCGTGCTCGCAGAGCTGGTTGGCGACCGCGCAGGTCGGGATGCCCGTCTACGGCAGGAACTCCAGACCGAGGACCTTGCCAGCCGCTTCGACCCGCGCTGCGATCTGGGCGTAGCTCTCCGCTGTGGTGAAGAGATCCCCGTCGGGGCGAGCGTGGGGCTGTGAATGACGACAGTCCCGAGTTGGTCGGCGAGCGCGATCGGGCTATCGATCTCGGCGGCTGTTTCATCGGACGCACCTGTGACCCAGCTGAGGGCGGCATCGTCGCCGCCGAATATGACATGGAAGCCCCACAGGCTCAGAGCATCGAACGCGGCCGCTTGGCTCGCCTCGATCGACTCGGCGAGCGCGTCGTCTTCGAGCGAGTGCGGGTCGGCCCGAAGGACCGGGGCACAGTTGGAGAGCACGTCGATCTTCTTGGGCGTGATCTTCGCGCAGCGAGCTACGTGGGCGACGCGACGAACAGCTCCGCCCAAGCAGGGGCTGTGCCTGCCGCTACCACGAACCTCCGCCGCCGCCTCCTCCACCACCACCTGATCCGCCGGAGAAGCCACCGCCGCTGCCCGAACTCGACGGCGCAGTTGAGGCGGACTTTGCTGCGCTCGTGATCGACGATCCGACGTGAAGGAACGCCAAGTCTCGGCCGATCGTCGACCGCACCTGCGGGTTGCCGTCGGCTGCCGCTTCGACGGCACGGGTCCAGGAGCGGGTTTCGCCGAGGGCGACCGCCCAGGCTGTGTAGTGGCGCAAGACGCCCTTTTCGGCTGCCTCCTCGACGTGACGGGCCTCGGAGTTTTCGAGGAATCGACGGAAGGATTCGATGCGGAGCCACAGCGCCGAACCGGCTTCGGTGCGCACGAGCAACTCGTACGACGAAATGATGGCGCCGAGGGCTGCACCGGCAATCGCTGCGCCAGCGGCAATGAGCGGCGCCAGGCGAAGACCGTCGCGGGCGGCGTTGGCAACGGCAAAGCCACCGATGCCAAGTCCGATCAGGAGGGCGAAGAATCCGGCGGCGCAAACGAGGCCGCGGCGGCGCCGGCCGGCGCTGTCCCAGTGCGCCGAACCATGTAGCCAGTCGTCTAACGCGCCTTTGAGCTGCACCCACCCTTCGGCGAAGTTGGCATCGTAGGACCCGAGCTCGATCGACGATCGACCGTCGAACATGCCGTCGAGGATCTGATGGACTGTCGGGTGAGGCGGCGCAGTACCGTGGGTGATTACTGGGTCGTCGTCATCGCTGATATCGATCTCGCCGCGAATAGCGGCCTCAAGCAGCCAGGCGGACAGGTGCTCGTCAAGCACCTGTTCCCGAAGAAGCAGGGCACCTTCAACGGCACTCATGTCTCGAGGCGGTTCAAACTCGATCGTGGCGAGTTCGGCGAGCTCTCGTTCGTCCATCAGGCGGGAGCCGAGCCCTTCCCCAGACTCACCGAAGGCAGCGTTGGCTGCGCCGCCGCTCCACACACGTTCGCGGCCTGCTCGACGGACCAGCACTGTCGAAACCACCGCACCGGCGAGCGCAGCGAGAGCGGAGATCAGGGCCGGAGCGACTAGCCCGCTGCCAGGATCGTCGGCAGGGCCGCCTGGCGCATTCGGCAGCGCCGGAATGCCGCCGATTCCGAGCGAGGCGCTGACAGTGGCGCCCTCGCCGGCGGCAAGATCGGCCAGATTTGTGCGCAGCGCTCCGGAGGCAAGTGTCGTAAGCGGGCAGTCGGACGACGACCACGGCTTCCCGACGCGGCAGTTGATGTCGGTCGGCTCTGGCAGCGCAACGAAGACGGTCGCTTCCTTGATCGGCACGGTCCACTCCAACCCGACCGCATTCCAGCTGAAGAACCCGTCCCGCACAACGGCGTCGCGGTCGAGTGTGTACTTGATCCGGTAGCGATGTCGCCCCGAAATCGTGATCTGCGGATTCCCGACGCGGATCTCCTGCTGACGGAAAGAGTCCGTGATGCGCAGGTCGTCCGGCGCGGTAGGGGACGACACCCGCACACTGCCTTCGACAAGATCGGGGACGTTCCGGAAGATGCCCCGTCGAGACTCCACGCCGAAGTCGTAGTCAATCACTTCGACCACTGTCAGCCCCTCGTCGGTAAGTTCGCCCGAGATCCAATACGAGCCGATGCGTTCGGTATCGGCCCCTAAGGCCACGACCAGCGCAGCCAGGCCAACTGCGAGCGACGAGATGACGGCAAAAATGACGGCGCGTGTGCGGCGACGGGAGATTGGCATGTCGACATTGTAGAGACCAGTCCCAAGGCCGGCCGGTAGTCTCGCCCGGCATGGACCTAGTCGACTCGCTCCTGCTCCTCGGAGTCGGAATCATCGCGTCAATCATCAACACCCTCGCTGGCGGTGGTTCGCTGATAACGGTGCCAGCCCTCGTGCTCGTCGGGGCGCCCGGCACGGTCGCCAACGGCACGAATCGCGTGGGCATCCTCACCGGCACGCTTAACGCGGCACGCACCTTCTCCAAGCACGGTGTCAAGGGCATGGAGGGTGCAATACGGATCCTGGTTCCGGCGGTGCTTGGCAGCATCATCGGTTCGACCGTCGTCAGCCAGATCGCCGACGACACCTTCGAACAGATCTTCGGCGTGCTGATGATCCCGATCCTGGTGCTCTCGTTGCGGAAGCCGGAAACCGAAGCGCTTGCAGAGAAACCGCAATGGCCAGCCTGGGTCACTTCGATGGTGTTCTTCGCAATCGGGACGTACGGCGGCGCGTTCCAGGTTGGTGTTGGGCTCATGATCTTGGTGGCACTCGCCCGAGCCGGAGTCGACCTCCTCATCGCCAATCACATCAAGGTGATCGCCACCGCTCTCTTCACCTTCTTCGCGTTGCCGGCCTTTCTGCTGAACGACCGCATCGACTGGGCGCTGGCCCTACCGCTGGCGATCGGGTTTGCAATCGGCGGCTGGCTCGGCGCCCGGATCAATGTCGCTGCGGGAGCGAGGGCGGTACGCCCGGTCATGATCGTCGCGGTCGTCGCCCTCTCGGGGCGCCTCCTTGGGCTGTACTGATCAAGCTTCGCGCCGTGTTTTCGGCGGCTCGCCGAGTTTCGCACGGCAAGCCCTCTGGCTTTTGCATAGGAGAGCGCACGGTCCCAGCGGGTCGAGGAATGGCTCGGTCGGGTCGGACCGGTCAGACTTGAGCTCATGGGACGTATGGACGGACGAGCAGCGGTCATTACAGGAGCGAGCGGCGGGATCGGCTGGGCCACGGCCAAGCGCTACGTCGCAGAGGGTGCGGCAGTAATTGCGGCGGACATCGATGACGAGCGTGGCGCCGAGATGGTCGCGGACATTGGCGGAGCGGTCACCTATGTGCATTGCGATGTCACTGATCCCGATCAAGTGAAGGCTGCGGTCGATCGGTGCGTCGGCGACCACGGCCGCATCGACGTGATCTTCAACAACGCTGCGACGTCGACCGGTGGGTACGTAGCTGATCTCGACCTCGACGGCTTCGACGCCAGCCTGTCGGTGATGCTCAAGGGGCCGCTCTTCGGTATGCAGGCGGCTCTTCCGCACATGGTGGAGCAGGGAAGCGGGTCGATCATCTCGACCTCATCGGTGTACGGCCTCGCAGCCAGTGCCGCGAACGCCCCGTACTGCACCGCGAAGGCCGGCTTGATCAACCTCACTCGCACCGTTGCGATTGAGTACGGCCGCAAAGGGGTGCGTGCCAACTGCATCTGCCCGGGTGTGGTGGAGACCCCGATGTTCGAGCAGGTCCTCGGCATCGGCCTCATCACCCGGGAGCAGGTGTCGGACATGGCGGCGCTTGGTCGGACAATCCGACCTGAGGAGATCGCTGACCTCGTCCTGTTCCTCGGCAGCGACGAGAGCAGCGCCATCACTGGCCAGGCCATCGTGATCGATGGGGGGCTTCTCAACGAGATCAACCTCACTGGCGTGCCGCCCCTGTCGTAGGGTTGCGTTCATGAGTGGCGACGTCGTGCACCTGACCACTGCAGAGATCGAGGCTGGCATTGATCATGTGAAGTTGTCACCAAGCGATCACGGCACGCTCGTACTCATCGTGCAGCGTCCCGAGATCGATTCTCGGGTGGCGCTCGCCGAGGCTGAACTCAACGTCGAAGAGGGTCTCGCCGGCGACAGCTGGAACCAGCGCTCGTCGTCACGCACCGAGGACGGCGACCCGCATCCTGATATGCAGCTCAACATCATGAACGCCCGGATCCTCGCCCAGCTCGCCGGCACGCCGGAGCGCATGGCGTTGGCCGGTGATCAGCTGATCGTCGACCTTGACCTCAGCGAGTCCAACCTGCCGGCGTGGACCAAGCTTGCGATCGGCGATGCCGTGATCGAGATCACCGATCAGCTCCATCAGGGGTGTGCGAAGTTCACCCAGCGGTTTGGTCTTGACGCCCACCGGTTCGTGAACTCCGAGCTCGGCACCGAACTTCACCTCCGCGGCGTGAACGCCCGCGTTGTCACGCCTGGCACCATCCGCCAAGGCGACACAATTCGCAAGATCTGAGTTGGCTCCTAACCGTCGTCGTGGTGCTCTGGCGGTTCTCGCTGCCGGCGTGGTGTTCAGTTTTGGCGGCCTGTTCTTTCGGGCCGCTGAAGACATCGACGCCTGGCAGTACCTGACCTTTCGCGGTGTCGGTGCCGTTCTCGTCGTGGCCCCGATCGCGTGGTGGCAGAACCGCGAGGATCTCGGCGGTGTCGCTCGCCGGCTTGCTTGGCAGCACGCTGCTGCCGGCGTGCTGCTCGGCACGATGATGATCAGCTTCATCGTCTCGCTCAGTCGTGCCGATGTTGCGTTCGTGCTGCTGTTCCAGGCACTTGCGCCATTCGCCGCAGCGCTCTTCAGCTGGCTGATCCTGCGCGAGGTTTTCGAGCGAGACGCAATCATCGCCTCGTGTGCGGCGATTGTCGGCGTGGCGGTCGTGGTCTCGTCGGGGCTCGACGCCGGGATCGGCTGGGCGATCTTGATCGTCGGATTCATCCCGCTCGGGCTCGGGATGTACTCCACCCTCATCCGGGCCGGTGGCGAGGGAGATCCGGTCGTGCCGGTACTGATCGCAGGAGGCGTCTGCGGCACCGGTGCGGCGCTGGTCGCCGCCTTCGGCAATGGCTTCGACGTGAGCGGACGAGATCTCGTGATCAGCCTGTTGGCAGGGGCTCTGCTGATCGGGATGCCGCTGCCGTTCTTCAACTGGGGTCAGCAAGCCGTACCGGCGCCGGACGGCTCGCTGCTGCTGATGTCAGAGATCGTGCTCGGGCCGGTCTGGGTCTGGTGGGTCTACGACGAGACTCCGACCGACGCTACGCTCGCTGGCGGCGCAATGATCCTCGCTGCCGTGGTCTGGCTGACCCAGCGGGCGCGTCACACAAATACGCCTTTGCGAACGAGCCGCGGCTGACGAACGCCTTCTCGGCGGACGTACGCTTCCGGATATGCAACCGCTCATCGGCATCACGGGCGAGCAGAAACCGGCATCGACGCTGATCGACGTGCTCGACGTGCTGCGCAACGTCGACATCGACATCTACTATGGCGACTACGCCCGGGCCGTGCAACGGGCCGGCGGAATCCCCGTCTGGATTCCGGCCGATGCCGGTCCAGAGATCCTCGAACGACTCGATGGCCTCCTGCTCAGCGGCGGCGACGACATCGATCCGTCTGAGTTCGGTCAGGAACCCGACCCGGATCTCGGTAACACCAACTCGCATCGCGACGCGCACGAGCGCAGGCTTCTCGACGCCGCCCTCGAGATCGACCTCCCCGTGCTCGGTGTCTGCCGCGGTGTACAGATGATGAACGTCCACCTCGGCGGCACGCTGCACCAGCACCTTCCCGCCCATGTCGAACCGAGTGACGACCCTGCTGCGACCCATCACCGCATCGCCTTCGAGCCCGGCAGTGTGGCTCACGCCGTGTACGGCGACGAGATCGAGGTGAATAGCCTCCACCACCAAGGCATCGACCAGCTCGGTAACGGCATTGTCCCGGTCGGCCGTGCCGTCGGTGGTCCCGACGACGGCCTCGTCGAGGCGGTTGAGATTGCTGGCAAAAGAGCCCTCGGGGTGCAGTGGCATCCCGAACTGCTGAAGGGGGTCGATCCAGCCGTCGTGTGGTTGGTTGAGCAGGCGTCAGCTTGAGCAGCTGAGCATTGAGCAACCGGGTCGCACGCGAGCCCACCCGGGGCGCTTTTCGGCGAAGCGCTCCCGACCGGGTTGCTCGGTGTAGGGCGTGCGAAGCGTGTCGAGCAGCTCAAGGATGAGCGACGGGTCGCCCTTGTCGGCCTCGTCGATTGCCAATTGGGCGACATAGTTGCGCAAGACGAACAGCGGGTTCACGGCGTTCATCGCCTCGGCACGGTGGGCGTCGGCGCGACCATCCTTGCGGAGGCGGGCGACGTAGCGATCGAGCCAGGCGTCGGTCTCGGCCCGCACGTCGCCAGTGAAGGCGTCCGGGTCGTAATAGGCCCGGAGGAGTGGGGCAACACGAGCGTCAAGGTCGAGACCATCATCAGTCGAAACGTTCGCAAGCCCTCGGAAGAATAGGGTCATGTCGGTCTCGATCTTTGGGAGGAGCTCGAGCAGGTCGTGGATGAGTTCGCTATCGCGCTCGCCGCCGAGTCCGGCGATACCGAGCTTGTCGCCCATCATTCGACGCCAGTCGGTGTTGAACACGTCGACGTAGGTCTCGAGCGCCTCCTGGAGCGGCTCGACCTCGCCGACGAGCGGATAGATCGCGTTGGCGAGCTGGGTGCAGTTCCACTGCCCAATGTGTGGCTGCGCACCGAATCGGTAACGCTTGTATTCGCGGTCGGTGGTGTTGGGGGTCCAGCCGGGGTTGTAGTCCTCGAGCCAGCCGTACGGGCCGTAGTCGATCGTCAGACCGTGAATCGACATGTTGTCGGTGTTCATCACGCCGTGGACGAACCCGACTCGCTGCCAATGCACGATCATCTCGGCAGTACGTTTCGAGACCTCGCGGAACCAAGCGACGTAGTCAGCGGCCTCGAAGCCGCCCGTGCGGCCATCGGCGATCTCCGGGAAATGCAGTGAGATCGTGTGGTCGGCCAAGGCTTGGAGGAGTTCGCCGTCGTCGCGCGACATCGGGAGTTCGAGCGTGCCGAATCGAATGAATGACGGAGCAACGCGGCACACCACGGCACCGGTCTCCCATTCGGGGTGGCCGTCGTAGAACATGTCGCGCATCACCTGGTCGCCGGTGGTGGTGAGACTCAGTGCACGAGTCGTGGGGACACCGAGGTGATGCATCGCTTCGCTGCACAGGAATTCGCGCACGGAGCTGCGGAGCACGGCGAGGCCATCGGCCCGGCGGCTGTAGGGCGTGGGGCCGGCGCCTTTCAGCTGGAGCATGTGGCGGGCGCCGTTGTCGGTGACGGTCTCGCCGAGGGCGATCGCTCGTCCGTCGCCGAGCTGGCCGGCCCAGTGCCCGAACTGGTGACCGCCGTAGGCCATTGCGTACGGCTCCATCGCAGCAAGGGTGGCGTTCCCTGAGAATACTCGGGCGAACTCGTCGGTGTCGGCAATCCGCGCGTCGAGGCCGAGATCGGCGAGCACCTCAGGCGAGTGCGCCATTAGCTTTGGCGATGCGGTCGCCTTGGGCCGCACCCGGCTGTATGCCGCGTTGTGCACCTGTCGGGGCTGGTTGAGATCGATCGGATCGCCGGGGAGGTCATCGGTGAACCGGTTATCGAAGGTGAGCTCGCCGAGGGAAACCGCCATGCGCCAACAATAATCCTGCCTCGGGGCGGACACCTTCACGAGGGTCGCTGCGCGGATCGTCCGGCGTATCAGTGAGATCGAACCCACCGCGTGCCGCCGCAGCCCCTAGAGAGGCACAAGATCGATGAAGCGGTGCAGGAACGCAGCGATTTGACCGCGGGTGACTATGTCAGAGGGAGAGAAGGCCGTCCGTGCCGTGCCGTTGGTGATGCCTTCACCAGCTGCCCAGGCGACGGCGTCGTTAGCGAACGAATCGGCCCCGACGTCTTCGAACGGGTGTGGCCTGGCGGGCGTGGGCTGCCCTGCCGCTCGCCACAACAAGGTTACGAACTGGGCCCTTGTGAGCGGGTCGGACGGCGAGAATGTGTTCGGGCTCGTGCCGGTGGTGATGTTGTTCGCGAACATCCAGGCGACGGCGTTGGCGAAGAACGTTCCCTCAGCGACATCGTCGAACCCGGCGGGTTGGGAGGGTGACGACCGGCCGAAGAGCCGCCAAAGAAAGGTTCCGCCCTCCGCACGAGTGACGGCTCGCTGGGTGCAGAAACGGATCTCGGTGCAGCCGGTGGTGATCTTGGTCTGGTGGAGCCATGTCACGTCGTCGACAAAGATCGAGTCGAGCGTGTCGCAGAACGGATTTCCCTCGCTGGGTGTGAAATCCGCGCAGATGATGCTGACGGCGCCTGCCCAGACAAACTCCCATGGTTCGGGGTTTGGGCCTTGGTCGTCGATGCCGAAGGGGTAGGAGGGTATCCATCCATGAGCCTTGGCGTTCGCGAAGTTATTGGTGGACAGCCATGTATAGGCGGGCGTCGCAGCGAAGTCGGACAGCGCGGAGTTGCCCGAACGGAGGTCGATTGCGTAGCCGGTGTGGTGCTTGCTGTAGCCCGGTGCTGCCACAGTTTCGAGGAGGGTGCCGAGGGCAGCGTCGGAGGTCCCGGCCAGTCGGCTCCGGAAGATCCACGCCTGGTGCCTTGCGCTGCGGTACGCCGACGTCAGCGTGATTGAGTGGCCGGCATTCGCCGCCGCAGTGCGTAGCGCCTCCCACGCCGATGCAGCCTGGGGCTGCAGGAAGCGGCCGTCGATGCGGGTGAGGGGGATGGATGGTTCAGCTCGGCGCTCGTAGCCGCGGGCTTCGGCGAGTTCTCGTATGCGGTTGTCCACGTCGGCGTTGCCGGTGATCGAGGGCGGCGGCCCGATCATCGGTTGCAGGCCGGTGAAGATTGCGTCGTCGAACGCGGCCATGAACTCGTCAGGGGAGAGATCGGTGGCCTCAAGCGCATCGGTGGCGGGGTCAGCGGCCGCAGGCGTTGCGGCCAGGGCCGACAGAAGATACGAGCCGACGAGCATGCTGATCAACTGCCAGAGGGGCCGCATCGAGAAGACGTTAGCCAGCTGTCACCAATGCGGTTTCGATGCTGGTGGCGGCGAGAACGCAACCCAGGTCGGCAAAATAGCGATCGAGATCTCGATCGATCAGGTGAGTGAGCCCTCGGGTCGTTGCCGAGTCAGTCGGTGGGGGCGTCAGCGATCAGGCGGAGCAGGTCGTACTCGAGTTCTGGAACCCGTCGCCCGCTCGCGGCCAGCATGATCGCATCGGTGAGGCCACTGGTGAATGCGGCAGCCTGACCAGCGAGGCCGATCGCCCACCAGGCGCATCGCGCCACCGACCACCAGTGAACGGCATCGTCGCGCCAGCTACCGCCCGCCGCCTCATACCCGGAGCGAAGTGCGGCGACGGACCCGAAACCCCCGACGGGTTTGGCGTCGTTGCCGAAGCGCCAGGTGCGCAGGCACATCCACGCAAGGTCCTGCATCGGGTCGGTGACCTGGGCGAGTTCCCAGTCGAGCACTGCCGCAAGGCCGTTGTCGTCGACGATCATGTTGCCATTGCGGAAGTCGGCGTGGACGAGCGTGATCGGCGCTTCGGGTACCGGGTTTGCCCGCAGCCAGGCCAACCCGGCTCGAACGGCGGGTCGCACGTCGCCGAGTGCGTCGAGCTTTGCCTCGAGGTTGTCGACATAGGCGGTGTGCGAGAGGCGAGGGAGCGACGCAGGTGCCTGCGCCTCACCAATGGTGTGGAGCCGGGCGAGCGCCTCCCCGCACTGGCGAGCGAGCGATTCACCCGCCGCCTCATCGGTTAATCCACGCAGGATGTGACGTGGCACGGTGCGTCCCTCGACGCGGCTGACGACTAGCGCCGGGGCGCCAACGCCGGGGAGGTCGTCGGACACAGCGATGACATCAGGTACCGGCACGCCGGCGCCGTCGGCCAGGCGGAGCATGTCGGCCTCCGCCGAAGCGGGTACCGAGCCGAGCACGCCGGCGCTCACTTGGGCGACCGCCGGCGTGCGCGTCGCGCCATCGAGGATGTCGATGAAGAACGTGGCGCGCTGCGCACCCACCGAGGCCATGCCGGTGATGCGGGCCTCGGCGCCGACGAGTTCGCCGAGACCGATGGCGATCTGGTCAGTTCGTGTCATCGGTGTAGCCCGGTTTGGCGACCTCGGCGCGCCGTGCGGCATCGGCCAAGAGGAGCGGGAGCGCTTCGTCGAGTAGTTCGCCTTCGGCGAGGCGGTGGTCGAGTACCGCTGCGAGGTCGTCGAGAGAACCTTCGGTCCCGAGGAGGGCAGTGAGCGCTGCCGCGGTGTCGGTGGCATTGTCGGCCAGATCCCGTGCCACGACGCGACACAGGTTGGCGACGATGCGAGCCTGGTGCTGTGCGCCACCCGAGAGTTCCGGCATCACCGTGTCGATGAGGGTCGCCGCCATTGCCTCCAGCAGCAGCGTGGCGTCTGGGCGGTCGATCACCCGCCCTCGATCCCGTCGAAGTTCGGTTTGCGCTTCTCGGCGAAGGCGGTCATCGCCTCGATGTTGGCCGGCGTGCCCATCAGCTTGGCGAAGGCGGCATTCTCGCGTTCGTGGGCTGCCAGCATGGCGTCGCGCATCGGCTCGACGATGGTCGCCTTTGTCTCCACCAGCGAACTGACCGGCTTCGCGGCAAGGGTGTGGGCAGCCGCCATGGCCTGATCCATGAGATCGTCTGCCTCGCACAGCTCGAAGACCAGGCCCATGTCCTTGGCGCGTTCAGCACTGATCCACTCACTGCTCATCAGCACCCAGCTTGCGTTTTGACGGCCGAGGAGGCGCGGAAAGGTCATGCTGCTCGAGAGTTCGGGAGCGACCCCGAGCGCAGTGAACGGGCACTTGAAACGGGCGTTCGTCGAGGCGAAGACGAGGTCGGACAGGCCGAGGATCGTCGTTCCGAAACCGAGGCCGAGGCCGTTGACTGCGAGGATCAGCGGCTTCGGAAAGTCGATCAGGGTGCGGCACAGGCCGGCGAAGCCGTGCTTTTGCTCGGGACCGTTACCGGTGGCGAGCTGGGCCATCTCGATCAGGTCCTGGCCAGCCGAGAAGGAGTCCTCGCTGCCGGTGAGCACGACGACAGCGATACCGGGGTCGTCGGCTGCGGCGAGGAATGCCTCGGTGGTGCCGTCCCACATCTCGGTGTTCATTGCGTTCTTGGCCTCGGGCCGCTGGAACGTGATGGTGCGGACCCGACCATCGTCCACGATGTCAATCATCAGAATCGATCTCCGTCGCAGAGGAACTGTTGTGCTGTGCATGCCGCTCCGTCGTCGGCGGGGAAGAGGATCATCTAGACGAACTCCTTGACGTAGATCCGGCGCTTGGTTGCCTGGGTGCGCAACGGACCGTACACGCCAGCCGGACTTCGGTCGGCGGCGATGAAGATCGAATGGCTGCTCCCGCTCGGCAAGCTCAATCCCGGGCTGCGTGAACCCGACACCCCGCCCGACATTCGGGACTTCGCCCGGTTATCGAAGGTCGCGGAGGACGTTGGTCTTGACGCGGTGCTCGCTGAGGAGACCAAGGACGACTCCTTCCAGATGATGGCCTTCGGTGCGGCGACAACCGAGTGGATCCAGCTAAGGACGTCGGTCGCAATGGCGTTTCCCCGGAGCCCAACCGCTACGGCGATGTCGGCATGGCCGTTGGCGAGGCTCAGTGAGGATCATTTCATGCTGGGGCTCGGCGCTCAGGTACGCGCCCACATCCAGCGTCGTTTCGGCCTGGATTGACACGCTCCCGCACCGTGGATGCGTGACTACATCGGCGCAATGCGGGCGGTCTGGTGGTGCTGGCAGGATCGCACGCCACTCGAGTTCGAAAGCGAGCACTACACACTCAACCTGGTGGTGCCGCTGTTCGATCCGGGTCCGATCGACCACCCTGACATCCCGATTCATGTCGCCGTCATCGGTCCGAACATGACTGCGATGGCAGGGGAGTGCGCCGACGGCATCCACTTGCATCCGGTGGTGACGACGAAGTACATCGACGGGGAGGTGCTGTTGAATCTGGCTCGAAGTGCGACCTGCGCGGGCCGCGATGTCGACGAGGTTCAGGTCTGTCTCAAGCCGCTTATTGGCACGGCACCCGACGAGGAGCGTCTCGAACGAGTGATCCGTGCGGTGCGAGCCCGGTGTGCATTCTATTTGTCGACGCCATCGTATCGACGGGCGTTTACCATCCACGGTTGGGAGGACCGGGCCCGAGAGGCGAGCGAGTGCAGTCGGTCCGGTCGGTGGGAGGAGATGCCGGGTCTCGTCGATGACGACATGCTCTGCACGATCGCGACGATCGGAACCTACGACCAGATCGCCGACAAACTCAACGAGCGTTTCGCCTCTCGCCTTGATCGGGTCGAGTTCTCCGTTCCGGTGAACAGCCCCGAGGATGCTGAGGCGTTCCAGAAGATCCTGGGCTGACGCGATCGCAGCTGAGCCGGAGATCGTCTGACCGACCTCTGGCTGCAGAGCGACGAGACGCGGGTGTCAGTCTTTCTCTACGAAGCGGCGAGCCTTGGCCCGCTTCCCTCGGATCGTCGTGCCGTTGATTGCCGCAATCGTCGAGTCGACCTCGGCCTCGGGCACGCCTACGACCGAGTAGTGGTCCGAAATGCGGATTGGTCCGATGTCTCGGCCGGTCAGTGCTGTCTCGTTGGCGATACAGCCGACCAGATCGCCGGGGCGGATATGGCCCCGCCGACCGACACCGACGTAGATCAACCCGGTGCCGGGGCCGACGTTGCCATGCTTTTGGCTCTTTGGACCGCCCTTGCGCTCCCTGCCGCCGTCCCGCGAACCACGGTCCCGCTCACGCTGCTTGCGTTCTGATGCGTCGGGGATTTCGACTTCGTCGGTGGTGGCGCCCCGTGCCTGATGGAAGAGCTTGATAGCGGCGAGAGCGACATCGCGGTCAGGGTGGCCGTCGGCGACGAGCTCGAACAACACCTGTTCGTAGTCCTCGAGATCGTCGCTCAGCGTCGCTTCACGAATCGCGTCAACGGTGACCTCGATCTGGCGGGTCCGGAGATCACCGACCGTGGGGATCTTCTGGATGTCGATCTCCTGCTTGGTGAGCCGCTCGATGTTCTGGAGCAGCCGACGCTGACGGGGCTCGGTGAGCGTGATCGCCACGCCCTCGCGGCCGGCCCGTCCCACTCGACCAATGCGGTGGACGTAGCTTTCCGGCGAAGATGGCACATCGTAGTTGACGACATGGGTGAGGGTGTCGACATCGAGACCGCGGGCGGCGACGTCGGTGGCGACGAGGAGTTCGGCGGTGCCGTCCTTGAGGCGACCCATGACACGGTCGCGCTGTTGCTGATCCATGCCGCCGTGCAGGGCTTCGGCCCGGTAGCCGCGACCGTTCATAGTGGCGGTGAGTTCGTCGACCTCGCCCCGAGTTCGGCAAAAGACGATGGTGGCGACGGGGGCTTCCATGTCGAGGACGCGACCGAGTGCGTTAGCCTTGTGTTGGCGCACTACGACGTAGGCGGTCTGGCGCACGCGGGCGCGTTCGGCAGCCGTGTCGGCCGCCGCGATCTTCACGAGCACGGGATCGCGCTGGTAGGTCTCGGCGATCTTCTGGATTCGGGGCGGCATGGTCGCCGAGAACAGCACCGTCTGCCGTTCCGCGGGTGTTTCCTCGAGGATCGTCTCGATGTCCTCGGTGAACCCCATGTCGAGCATTTCGTCGGCCTCGTCGAGCACGACGGTGCGGATGTCGTCGAGTTCGAGTGAGCCGCGACGGATGTGGTCGATCGCCCGGCCAGGGGTGGCGACGACGACATGCACGCCGCGGCGGAGTGCCTGGAGCTGGCGGGGGATGGGCTGGCCGCCGTAGATCGGAACGACCTTGAGGCCTTGACCTCGGCCGTAGGTGTGCATGGCTTCGCTGACTTGGACGGCGAGTTCTCGGGTCGGGACGACGACGAGCGCTTGGGGCACGGCCGGCGAGTTCGACGCGATCGCCTCGATGATGGGGAGGGCGAATGCCGCCGTCTTGCCGGTGCCGGTGGCGGCCTGTCCGAGCAGATCGACGCCGGTCAACAGGTGGGGGATCGCCTCCGCTTGGATGGGTGTGGGCTCTTCGTAGCCGAGTTCGAGCAGGCGGGCGAGGAGTTGCTCTCGGAGACCGAGCGCAGCGAAGCCAACCTGCTCGGGCTCGATAGTGGGGGCGTCGGACTCGCTCATTGCGCAACTTCCAAAAGGGGACAGCCGAGCCTAGGTCTGACCCGAGTTCGCGCCGCGGCTCCACGATGTGACTCGTGTCGCCGTCTAGGAGACGAGGGTGCCGTAGCTGAGGAGTTCGCTTGCGTTGTTGTTGATTCGAACGGCCTCGAAGCGCGCGTTGACGACGCCAACCGCTCCCTTAGCGTTTGCGGCCTCCAGCATTCGGAGACTCGACTCGGCGCGGGCCTGGTCGAGCACTGGGGTAAAGGACCGGATCTCTCCACCAACTACGTTTCGCCATGCGCCGACGACTTGGCGGATGTAGTCGGCGCCTATGACGACGCTGCCGACCACGAGCTCGCCGTGTTGCGGCTCATCGAGTCCGGGAAGGGTGGGACGAGGGGAGAGATTGATGTGGGCCACATCGGCCCAGCGACGCTCGATATGGGCCCCGCGACGACGATGAGCGATGCGGCCGCCGACGGCCGCAACGATCAACACCAGCGGGATCGCTAAGTTGATCAGAACGCTGGTCACGGCGCTGGGACCGCTACGACAGCGGTGCCGTAGGCATACATTTCGGCTGCGCCACCTGCGACGGTCGAGGTCGTGAAGCGGACGTTTACGATCGCGCCCGCGCCGAGCGCTTGCGCCTCAGCAACCATGCGGCTGGTGGCCTCGGCCCGCGACTCGGCGAGAAGTTCGGTATAGGCCTTCAACTCGCCACCGGCGATGTTCTTGAACGCAGCGCCGATGTCACGTCCTAGGTGCTTTGCCCGAATGGTGTTGCCACTGACAAGCCCCTTCACCTCGGTGATGTTCCAGCCGGGGATGGTCTCAGTGTTGACGAGTTGCATGGCGGTCCTCTCTGGCCTGCAGGCCACGATCGATCTCATGCAGTATCGCGCTGGTTCAAGGTCGATGCTGCTCGGTCGCGCCCGAGGATGACCGGTCGGTGACAACCGACGGGATCTGACACCAAGGGCAGGAGTTTCTACGATCGTGTGCGGCAGGGAGGTCACGATGACGCGAGTAGTGGTATGGGGTACGGGCAACGTCGGTCGTCCGGCGATCCGGGCGGTCGCCGCCCATCGAGACCTCGAACTGGCCGGTGTGATCGTGGCCAACCCGGACAAGGTCGGTGTCGATGCTGGCGAGTTGGCCGGGCTGGAGCCGCTGGGCCTAGCGGCCACCGACGACACTGATCTCGCCTGTACATCCGACGTCGACGCCGTCGTCTACACGGTGAACTCCGACTTTCGCCCCGTCGAGTCACAGGCCGAGGTCGAGGCGGCGTTGCGGGCCGGAACGAACGTGGTGACCCCCAGCTTCTACCCGCTCTATCACCCGCCCTCGACGCCGCCGGCGCTTGCCGAGTCGATCCGAGCGGCCTGCGACGACGGTGGTTCGTCGATCCTTGCCTCGGGCATCGATCCGGGTTGGATCTGTGACATTCTCCCGCTGTTCCTCACTGGGATGAGCGCCGACATCACCGAGATCCGCAGCCGAGAGATCTTCAACTATGCGCTCTACGACCAGCCTGACGCTGTTCGCACGCTGATCGGCTTCGGCGGGCCCATGGAAGCCACCCCGCCGATGCTGCTCGACTTCGCGTTGGAGATGGTGTGGGGCCCTGTCGTTCGTGTCGTCGCTGATGGTCTGGGTGTTGCGATCGACGAGATCCACACCGTCGTCGAGAAGCGTGCATTGGAACGCACGGTCACCGTCGCCGGCATGGGCGACTTCGAGAAGGGCGGCATGGGCGCCTTCCGCTTCGAGGTGCAGGGCATTGTCGACGGCCACCCTCTGATCGTGATGGAGCACATCACCCGAATCGACGACGACTGCGCCCCTGAGTGGCCCGTGCCGCACACCGGGCAGGGCCTGCACGCCGTCACCGTTTCTGGCCGCCCAGATCTCACCGTCGAGGTCCACGGCACCGAACACGGCGAACCTGGCGCCGCCGGCGGCGGCAATGCCACTGCCGCCAACCGCATCGTCAATGCCATTCCCGAGGTGTGCGCCGCCGAACCGGGCATCGTGCATCCGCTCGATGTCGCACGCGTCGTCGCCGGTGGCCAGGTGCGCCGAGCCTGAGCCTGGGTCGTCGAGGAGGGAACCGCCCTGGTTCCCCGAAAACGATGCCCACAACGACGAAATCCCGGCCACGAGGCCGGGATTTGCGTTGTCCTCGCTGCGAGGACGCTGGGTACACCCCCTGGGACTCGAACCCAGAACCTGCGGATTAAGAGTCCGATGCTCTACCAATTGAGCTAGAGGTGCAGGAATTACTCCGGTGAGAATTCTACGGGTGAACGAGGGGATTCGAACCCCCGACCTCCTGGACCACAACCAGGCGCTCTAACCAACTGAGCTACGCCCACCACGCCGGACTC
>MDTB01079743.1_pt1 | contig 19689 bp, 18 predicted proteins | sample 811161 | NCBI WGS metagenome assembly MDTB01 (sample SAMN05326650, study PRJNA326480) | marine metagenome | isolation source: seawater | place: Mediterranean Sea | collected 2009 | reverse complement strand
GAAAGCAGGGTTGCCATAGTTGGCGTCCAATGCAGGAGCAAAACCGTCAGTAGCACCAGAAGGCTGATAGAAGAGAACTGCTACGTTGTTGTAGATGTTCTCAAGAGCACCAGTGGCCTGGTTAAGCTTGAGGCGACGTGCAACACGAATCTCGTCAAGACCAAAGATGTTGGCAAGAGTCGACTCATTGACGAGAATACCGCGCTGCATGAAGTCACGGATTCTCTTGTTACGCTTGAGGGCGTTGAAGGCATCAGGAGAGATAACCATCTTGTTAGGATAGGTACCAATCTGAGCACGAACGGCTTCTTTAGCTTCGTCGATTAGAACCTCAACGTCAGAAGTGGCCTGGTTGAACTGATCAGCACCAGAAGCACGAGTTGCAAGGTCAAATGCGCAGGAAGTCTCGTAGGAAGCTGCAGTTGTAACAGCGTTAGCAACGGTGATCTCCCAGGACTGCATAAGACGATTTGCAGCGTCCTTAGCAGCATATTGACGAAGGTCAATTTGAGCAGCGCCGTTCTTGGCTTCTGCTGCGATTTCCTCAGCAATTTCCCAGCTGATCGCTTCCTGACGGAGAGCGAACGAACGTGTTCCGAACTCGTTCTGGATCTTCTGAATGTTAGTTCCAGGCGAACGGAGGAAATTCTGAGCAGCAAAGGCTTCTTTGCCGAATACGAGGGTACGGCCAGCGCGTGTATTCATAGATACAGCAGGACCGAAGAATGTAGCAACGCCTTCGGCGTTCTTGTAGCCTTGGGCGAGTTGCGTAAGAATAGGGTCAATTACGCGTACTTGATCTAGATTCATCATGATTTAATATTCTCCTTTATTTATCAAGCAGCGCCTTCAGAACCTAGCTTAACTCTGATATACTGACCGGTGGTTGTGCCAGCAGCGGTATCAAGAGCGCGACCAAGGACAAAATTTGTGCCTCCACCTCCGGAAGCAATAGCTTCGCCGGAATCAGAAGCATATACAGCCGCGTCTACAGCAAACGCAGTGGAAGTTGCGTCAACTTGAACGATAGCAATTCCTTCTGTTACTACAGAAAGAAGGCCCTGATATGGGAATACTCCAGGCTTAGCAGGAGTTGTGGATGGGTTAAGCTGACCCTCATAAACGAGAGTAGATCCATTATCGACTTGATAGCCCTTAGCCGTGAGTTGACCTTGGCCAGGAGCATCAAAAATAGTTACGCCAGAGGCGAAATCGCCATCATTAGCGGGGTATGCACCACCACGAGTTACGAAACGGTGAGCAGCAATTGTAGCGCTGGTCGATACAGTTTCGACATACTGGTGGTCAAAAGACATATAACGTGGGTCTGTTGCCATTAGTATTTACCTTAATTGTTGTTAATAACAAACTTAACAGCTGTTAAGTAATCGCAATCGTTCTCTTCTGCATAAGATAATGCTTCAGCATGAACGTTAGCGGTGTTTGGATCGTAAGCATATCCAGAAGCGTTGGGCTCTACCGACTTCGACTTCTTAGGAGCGGAGGTGGGTGTTGCAAACTCTTCAAACGAGACCATGGATGGTAGGGACTCAAGAACTCCACGCATGAAGTCAAACTGAGAAGCCTTACCAGTCTCTGAGAAATTCACAGAGTTCTTATGATTAAGTGTTTCCATGAAACGAACAAGATCGCCTTTAGGTACAACTTGTTCTGTAAGCTTTCCAGACTCATAGAGTCCTTCAGCAAACGAAGAAATCTCTTTCTCGCGAGCTAGCTTTCTTTGCTTATTAAGCTCTTCCTCGAGTTCGGCTACACGAGCGTTGAGATTATCAATGCTCTGATCTCCAATGGCCGCTTCGCCATGATCTAGAGATTCGGTAGCCACAGGTGCAGCTTCTTCAGCGTGGTTGGCTGTTTCTTTCTTTTCTTCTTTAACCTTTTCGGACATATCGGATTTCTCCTCCTCTTCTTCCTCCTCTTTCTCTTCTTCAGCCATGTCAGTCTTAGTCTCTTCCTTAGCTTCAGGAGTCTCTTTAGAGTTATCGCTTACTTCTTTCTCTTCCTTCTTTTCTTCGGCGTTATCAACTACCTCTTCGGCGTGATCGGCCTCTTCTTTCTTTTCTTCGTCTTCGTCCTCTTCTTTACCTTCTTTCTTTTCCATATGCTTTTTAAGCCCTTCTGGCATTTCACCATAAGAAGACATGTCCTTCTCCATCATGGAGCCGGCTTGCTTCTTGAGAGCCAGTGCTTGGAAGAGCTCGTCTTCGTCGTACTCGGCAGCTAGAGAGGCAATTTTCTTGTCGTTATCTTCCATTTCACCAGAGATATCTTCTTCGCCTTCCTCTTTAGCAGGCTCCTCGCCTTCTCCCTCTTCATCGCCCATACCTTCTTCGGTAGGAGCCTCTTCATCGCCCATACCTTCTTCGGTGGGTGCTTCATCTTCTAGTCCCATGTCATCGCCTTCGCCTTCAGCTTCAGGAGCTTCGGCTTCGGCTTCTGGAGCCATTTCTTCTTCTGTTTCTTCATCGGCAGCATACTCCATTTTATAATCGGCAGGAGCACCTGTTTCGCTAACTTGATTGCCGGAGTCATCATAGACGGAAGGCTTGCCTCCGCCGATATTAATGTTGACGGTCATGGAGCCTTCTGCATGATCAGTGCTTTGATCAACAGTGACCTCCTTGACAACGTCTTCTGTTTTCTTTTTAGTCATAGCAGAGTTGTTTGTTTCTAAGGCTTCTTTAAACGAAATAGTGGTATCCCCATCTTCGGGGTTTAGATTAATAATTTTTTCGTTATTAAGTTCACCTTCGGAAAAAGCGGTTAGGCCTTTAACAGCAGGAATAGATACTAATCCAAGGTGGCGGAGCGCCAATTTACCGGGGTGGGGATTAGTTTCCGCCTCGGGTAAGTAGAAGGAACTACTTACTTTCTTAAACACTCCGTCACGAATTAGTTTTTCAGCCTTAGGGGTAAGTTCAACGTTACCCCATAAAGCCTTACCTTTTCTCCAAAGATTCTTGACCCAACCCAATGCTGGGGTTCCATCTGTTTGATCATGCCCGATAATCAAGGGGGCTTCATGATCGTCAGGAGCATATGTCCCTACAACCTGATCTAGATCCTCTTCTGTGAACATTAATTTTTGTCCAGTAGAGCTGATTTGAGGACCAGCCCTGAACATTTCAATGTGCACCATTTTCTTCTTTTGTTGAGAAGTTAAAGGCTCTTTAACATTTAAAACCTGTTTTTGATTATCAGACATTTTTAATTATCAAACGGTAGTTTGGTTAAGGAGATAGTCAAATCTATCTACGTTTCTAGAGAACGTATCCTGTACCTGAGCAACCTGACCAGCAGGTGTTCTAACTACAGTAACAACTAGACGCTCGAGAGTTGGCGATGTAGCCACATAAGCATCAAGTCTTAATGTTCCATTTTCTAGATCACTTAAGCTATTGTTAGCATCAGAACAAACAACCAGGTATGCCTGCTCTGGTCTTGCTCCAAAGAGAGCACCTTGACGATAGAGTTGGCCCATAACCTGAGAGGCGATAGACTTGGCTCTAGAGTATAGTGTACCCGCAGAGTCGATCTGTTCAAAGAGGATGTCGTCAAAGCTTCTAGCCATAACGTCAAGAAGAACGTTAAGGATTGCTCTGGTGTTGACATACTTGAATAGAGCGTTAGGACTCATTGTTCTAGCACCCCAAGCAACAATTCCTCTGTTAGGTAGGCTTCTGATAGGATTGAGGCCTAAAGGATATGTAACTTCTTGCTGTTGAGCTGTGATATCGAAGCGAAGACCGTTGGCTCCTCTTAGTGGATATCTTGCACCAGCAGGGGACTGTTGGAATCCCTCATTAACGTATCTAGAGCAAGCAATACCTGCAATGAATGCGCTAGGAGGAACAAATCTATCAGTAGCGTTCTTAATGTATGGAGCATAGAAAGCACCATGACCGAAAGGTGCGCCAGCAGTATTCTTAATATAAGAAAGCTCGTCTTGTACTTCACTTAAGCTAAGTTCATCAGCACCACAGTCGATAAGAGCAATGTGCTGGGTTCCAGAGATACCCTCAACTTCACCGAGCTTACCTTCGGCAGCTTTTAGAAGCGACTGAGTAACTTTAACTCTTTCTTGTCTTGCTTCCTTCTTAGTGAGTACACCGGTTTCCTCTTTAAAGTTTGCATATGCTTCAGGAGCGAATAGGAAACCTGGACGATAGTCACTGGCGCCCATGCCTTGCTCGATAGCATAAACAAAGTCTTGAGATCTTGCCTTTGCAGATAACTTATAAGCATTAAAGTCAGCTGCTTCAGAAAGAGAGTTGATTCTTACAACGTTAGTGTCTTTCTGACCATATCTGTTAAGACCAGGAACAACAGGAGAAGGAATACCGTTCTTAGATGTAATTTTGACCTTAAGGATGTAGTCGTGACGATAGAATCCATTAGCAATGGAGCTATCTAGGAAGACTGTAGTAGAACTTACAGTGAATGAAGGTGCGGCTGTTACTACGAAAGCAGAGTCATTAGTTACACTTGCAACTTCAAATCTGTATCCGTTGATAACAACATAAGCCCCGGCATAAAGATCCTCAGAGAATCTCGTGGCTACTGTGCTATAAGAAGCTCCAGCACTTACTGTATCTCCACCCCGGTTACTTACAATTGCCTGAGTATTAGAGGTGACTTCAATAACTTCGTATGTGCTAGATCCAATAAGGATTCTGTATCCGGGGGCAATAACAGAAAGGAATTCTGTGCTAGTACCCATTAGAGCACCACTTGCTAGAAGCTGAACAGTTCCGCTCTGAGCAGAAGTAGATCCTTGGATGGTTGTGTTAGAAGCCGTGGTAGCAATTGTACCTGTAAGAGGCTGTCCGTCATTAGTAGGGCGGAGAGCAGGCTTACCAGCAGTAGCGGTAGAAGTGGAAATTGTAATACCGTTGTTTGGTGCAAAGTTTCCAGCTCCTAGTCCAGAGTAGTCAACAGAAACCGCTTCTACATCATAGAAGGGATCAAGCTCTTTCTCTTGTAGAACTTCTTTTAGTGACTTAACAATGTCCGCAGTGATCTCATCAGGGGTCGCGCCATTGGCGATGATAACTCTGTTCTCACCAGCAATGTTTACATAGAAAACTTGAACGCTGTCAGGGACATATCCCGTTCTTGTTACATTACCGCCTACAGAAGTGATTGTTCCATTAGGAACCTCAGTTAGGCCTCCTCCAGCTGCTCCTGCAGTGAAAGCGGTAGTACTTGTATCCCACTGATAATAGGCAGCAAACGCATCGGACCACTTGACATGATCGTCTTTTCCTACTCTTTCGTCAGTAGTAACAGCAACAATTTTGTTGTCTGGGATTGAAGCGTCAGTAGCATAGATTTCCTGGTCGATTAGGAAGTCTTCGATTGCCTTGAATACATCAGCTTGAACTTCTGGATCATAAGCAAGTCTACGAACTCTAACTTCTAAAGCGTCATCAGAAGTAAATGTTAAAGCAGCGTCAGATCCGTTATTAAGAATGAATGTGTTAGCACTAGCGTTAACACTTAGAACAGTATATACGGTGCTATAGAAGATATTTCCAGTTGGAAGTTCTCCGGCTCCGCTATAAGCAACTTGTCCAGGGTCAATACCTTCAAAAACAACTTTATCTCCAGCGGCAAGAGCATCGGCTCCAATGCTAAGCTTGGTGATATCTGCCATCTTAACAACGCCGGTTGAGGCAGTGAAGGAAGCAGCAGTTGCAGTATTTCCGGTTACAGAGGTCTCTTCTAAGAAGTTACCAATGGCAGAACCAGAGATAGGAAGGATGGGCTCTTGGGTAGTTACGTCTCTTGCAATGCAACGGAAATCGAGTTCTTTGATAGGAACGTAGCGATTAATCGTGCCCGCATCTGTAGGAGTTGCGTAAGCTGTATCAGAGATCTGATATCCTTTAAAGCTTTGAATTGTAGGAATCTGACGAGCGTCTTTAGAATAGATTCTAAAAGTGGCTTTTTTAGCCTCTTCGTCAGTTTGCTCAATTCTATAGAAAGTCTTGAAGTCAGGATCGTCTTCAGCAAGATAGCCTACAATATCGAATGCGTTGTCATTTGCATCAAGAGCAGTCGTTGTGATAACTCTGATTTCTACGCCAGCAGAGTCGTTGATACCTAGAGATTTATCTCCGAAGTAACGATCGCCGATTTTAAGAGCAAATAGATTCCAACCAGCACCTTTGGTTACGATGACCTTAGATTCTGGAGTTGGAGTTACGCGAGTGTAATATAGGATTCCGTTGACGCCGACGTTCTCGAAGAATGCCTTGACGGAATCGTATGAAGTAATCGATTGGGGGTTATTAGCAGCGGTAGGAATACCACCAGCTCTTTGAACCCAATCTTCGAGCGAACCAATCTGTGTTGGTAGATAGGGAGGGAGGGATGAATACTCGTCCAGGGGATTTTCGTCATATGGGTCTACAGGAGTAGATCCAAAGATATAACCAATAGCATGAGATGCCAGAGGTTGAGGTAATCCGCCAGTCGCAGACTGAGTAACAAACACTCCAGGGCGCTTAATAGCGCCTACATTAATGTTTACAGGATTAGCCATAAATTAAATCTTTACAAAGTAAGAGGCCTTTCAAGTTGTCTTTAAACAAATGGCTATTTATAATCCTTAATCTTCCGGGTTGCTTTTGTATAGATCGAATAAATTATTCATTAACCAGTCTGGACAGCTTTCACTACCACAAGATTGAAACTCTAATATTTTTAGAGACTTCCTCATAATCTTATTAAAGTCTGGATCGGTGACATGATGGGAGCACACTTGAACAAACTCTTTTAATTTAGTATGATTTTTTTGTACTACAATTGAGCATAAAATTAATATAAGCTTCAATCTTAATTCATCTGTCATTATGTTTGCGATTTTTTCAATTCAGATACGGCTTCCTGATGGACTTGAACCATCGCCATGACTTTTGTCATTGGCTGAGATTCAAAAAAACTTATCGCAACAAAAGAATTATTTTGTAAAGCATAACATACCTCCAACCATTTAAGCTTCGGCATAAAATTGCAAAATATCTCTTTTACCACAATTTCAAAAACTTCCTTTATAACCTTTGGTGTTAATTTTCTTATGCTTACGTTTGATATGTTTATTTTTTCTAAAACTGTAATTACGTCATTTATAGTTAGGTCTTTTTTCTCGTCAAAGTATCTTTCTAAAAATTCTAAGTCTTCCCCAGTTATGTCTCTAAAATTTAGTACGTTATCGTTTCTATCTTTGATGAAGATAGTATAGTTGTGCTCTCTTATTATCGAGTACTTATCACTCATCCGATCCTAATAAAGTCCCTAGAGCTTCGCCGATTTTCTTGAGTTGTCTCGCAGTTAATCTTTTAGCATCTCTCATAGAGAGTTTTTTGCCTCCTCGATCTGGGGCATGAAGAATACAAATTGTTTGTAAAGTTGCTTCAATCTCGCCTAACTTTTCGTCGTCGTTGATATCAGCAATATGAATAAGATCCTCAGCACAGGGTTCTTTTAGATACAGAAATTTTCCTTCACAAATTTCTACTGGTACTACTTCGGGCTCTCCGAAATCAAAAGAAAAAGTAGTATCTCCAGAGCTAGCTTCTTCGGCTGCCGGTCTGGACATTTTGCTCGTAGCCATGATGTAAACTATATTATACGTACCTTTCTTTAAACCTTAAATTTGATTTTTTGTTTAAAGACATCTTAGACAGGAACAATAATGGCTATTAATTCAAACAATGCGCCATACGAGTCTTGGAAAGCTTCAAAACAGAACGCAGACTACAGAGATAAGCTAACTCAGAACACTGCATATGTTAGAGAGGCACTTGCCCAAGATCGGTACTTAAAATCATCTAATAGAGTTAACTCAGGACCTTCTAGAAATACAAGAGCTGCTATGGCTAATAATTCTCAACAAAATCCGCATGTATATGGCTCCGAGGATATGTGGGGTTGGCAAAACTGGGCCAATACAAGGGCTAAGAAAGCATCAACTTTAGCACCGGGCCTTTACGAAGTAAGTTCTAATACAGACGCGCCTGGTACTCAATATCCAGGCCCTTCTAGAGTTAATGGTTGGGCAGGGTGCTCTACTTGCAGAAGGAGGAAAATATGACAACTAGAAGACCAAGAAGAACATCGGCAGCTAAAGCTGAAAAACCAGCTCAAGAAGAAGAGTATAAGATTCCTCAAGATAAGCTAGAAGAATTTTTTACAGATTCAGAGCCAGAAGTAGAACCAGAGCCTATTGTTAAGAAAAGAGTCCGTCCGCCTAAAACGGGTAAGATATTCTTAAGCCAAGAAGATGTTAAGCATTTTGAAGAGTATAAAAAATACCTTAGAGATGAACAGGGTATTAAGGATATTAGACATAAGCGAATTTAAATGGTATAATAAGTAGAAGACACTATTTTATGAAGCCTGAGATCAAAGAAGCTTATATGAAAACTGCCGAGATATTTTCTCAGGTTTCAAATTGTAAAAGAATGAAAGTAGGAGCAATTGTAGTCAAAAACGGAAGTATATTGGCCCATGGGTGGAATGGTACGCCGTCAGGATTTCATACTAACTGTTGTGAAAGAGAAGATGGTAGTACAAATCCTTTTGTCCTTCACGCAGAACAAAACGCTCTAGTCAAGATGGCTAAATCATCTGAATCTATCGATGGAGCCGAACTGTTCTGTACTCATAGCCCATGTCCAGATTGCTCAAAAATGCTTGCTCAAGCAGGAGTAAAAAAAGTTTACTATCGTAATGAATATAGAATTACAGATGGCATCGATGTTCTTAAGCAGCTTGGTGTAGAAGTTGAAAAAATGTAATGTTTGAACATCCTGAAGCTAGAGAAAAAATTAAAAACATATTCAAAAATATTTCTCATCTTGAAAAAGAATTAATTCCTAAATTTAAGAAAAGCCTAAAAGAAAATGAGCCAATAGGGCTTTATGTTGCTACGGAAGATCAGAGCGATATAATGTGGTTATTCGGTAAAAAAGATATTGCTCCGATGCTTGGTGGCGATGACGCTTTAAAAGACATCAAGCAACAATTACTCCCTACAGAGGAAGATGAAAAAGAGGGGGTTTTACTTGCAATACTAAAAAAAGTCGGACCGATTTACGCGATCCGACTAGAAAAAGCTGTACTTGAAGAGGTGTTTTTAGGTTAGACCCGCAATTGCAGTTACAAATTGGGCGTAAGTTCCTGATCCAGCAACCGCATTTTTTAGTTCTGCCAAATTTACACCGCGAGAATCGGCGTTAGCTTTCACTAACTGCCCGTTCCCATTGATGTGCACATTAGGGAAAGAACTAGCACTTACAGGTGCAATAGGAAAATCTTCAAATGTAATTGTTTTAGGACCTAAAGCGTCGGTGTTATTGAAAGGCTTGCCAAAAGCAATCCATTCTGTGACTGAAGTAGAGTTTGATGTTTCATCAGAACCAATCCAGTTAAATCCTAAATATGTCCCTCTTTCGTCACTATCCCAGGATGTTGCTGCTCTACCAGAAATCTTAGAACCAATTACTTTATCATTGCCATCATTTCCTGCAAATTCTATAGCACCGATCTCGTCATCTCTAAAGAGAGATCCGTTACCTGTTGAAACTTCTGCCCGTGTTTTATAGAACTGAATTATAGACGGGTTATTATTTCCACCCGTTCTTACATAAAATCTAGAGGAGTTAATAACCTGATCTTCGGTTACAAACCTAGTCAGAGTAGTTTGAAGATTATTTGTTTGATCTTGCAGATTTCGTACTGTATCGGTTAAGTTAATCTGATCTTCTAAATCTGCTAACCTTCCGTTTACAGAATCAACATTAGCGTCAAATCTACTCTGTAGAGTATCTTGTGAAGTCTCTAATAATTGAAAAGCGTTTTCTAAATTTGTGATAGAGGTTGCTGCTGCGTCTGACAAAGCTGCTTGGGCAGAAGCAATCGCAGTGGAAAATATCTTTAGGTCTCTCGTGCTAGCGTAAGTTCTATCGGCGTACCTTACGTTCATTGCGCCTTGAGGAGTCGTTGGATCAACAACTTCACACAGAGAATTACCAAGCTTCAGTCCGCTTTTTGATCCAGATCCGTCTTCCACAAATAAAGTGGCATCAGATAAAAATCCGTCTTGAGAAAGTACTTCTCCTGTGCTTGAGAGTTCTTGTCTAGATACATTTAAAAGACCACCTGCGTAGTCTTCAATAAATTTAGATCTTAGGTCTGCCATAATATTGAGCTATTTGTGTATTAGTAGTAGCCTGGACTTGGAGAAGGCGTAGGAGAGGGGCTTGGGCTCGGACTAGGACTCGGACTAGGAGCAGGGGAAGGACTTGGTGCGGGACTAGGAGACGGCTGAGGCTGGGTAGGTGAAGCACCCGAGGTCGGGGATGCCGTTGCCGGCGATTGGGAATTAGGGTCGGTGGCCGGTGGAGCCGATGACACCGGGGTTGGTGTCGGAAGAGTCCTTTGCATTTGAACTCCTGCATAATATCCGTCTATTTGTACGTTACTTAAATTTTTGGGGAAGAAAGCGTACATTTGAATAGGAATTACGCTGGTGGGAGGAGCACTATCCCATAATACTAACCAATTATTTGTAACTAACAATCTTATTTTGGAAGCAATTTTATTATTGCCCCAAGGTATATCATTGCCTCTAAGGTCTAGTAGAGTCGTGTATTGCTTCCTAAATGGTGGAAGCGTCCCTGGAAAGATGTTAGCTGATGACGTCTTTGTAGGAATAAAAGAACCTAGTATTCTTTCCAGTCCGTCTTCTGTTAACCTACAGTTCTTTAAACTTAACACCTTGATATTCTTAGAAGTCCCCATGGTTACAGACTCAAGATTGATACAATCAGTAAAGTCTAAGTACTCTAGATCGGGTAAGTTGATTCCTACAAAAGATTTTAAGTTAGTATTACCTTCTAAGTTAATTCTTTTAAGATAATGCCTTTTTAAGTTCATATTAACATACAAAAGAGAATTTCTTTGTAAATTAATAGACTCTATTTGTGGATCAACACTGTTTCCAGTTTCTCCGTCAAGCCATAGATCATCCCAGGTAAGTATATCTTGGTTAGTTAATTTTAGCTCTTTTATCGGAGGTTGCGAATTAACAATAATATCTAAAACACAAGAATTAGACTTTTGTTTTGAAATATATACATCATCGTTTGATACAGTGTTTTTATTAATAAAATCTACGTAGTTAAAAGAGCTATTTTGTTTTTTAGCTATGGGTAAAAGAATAACATCTTTTTTATCTAACAAAAAATGAGTTGATATTTTCATTTGAATAATCCTCCTGCGAGTGTCTTAGGACAGAATTTTAAAAAATCTATTTCATCGACTCTATTAAATCTTTTACATTTTAATAAGTTCATACAAGCTTGATAGGCATAAGGATCCTCTAGAAGCGAGCATTTAAATGGTTCGTCTTTTTCCCATCTTGCTTTAATTGCTTCAATCAATCCAAACTCGGAGTTATAGTATTGAGAATAGAATTTTTCTTTAGGATCAGAGTCTTGTTTTGTAAAAACTAATGGGTCACTACTTAACGATGGAAGTATAGGGTCCCCATTTATTCCAATTTTAATATTATCTTCATTAAATACATTAAAGAATTCAGGTCTGTTATTTGGTCCTGTTGGAATAAACGTTCCACTTAACTTTACTTCAGAATTTTTACCATAAGGTCTATCTACTAAAATCCCGCCATTTGAGCTAGGAATAAAAGTAGTTTCGTCTCTTTCTGAATATATTGCTTTATTACTAGGATCCCCGCAGGTATTTATAGCCTTTTCTATTCTTTGCTCGCAGTTTGTCCCGCCGAATCTCTTGCAAGAAGCTATTGCGTCAAACTCGCTTATTAGACCATTTTTTAAAAGATTACTTACAACTACATCTTCGACAGAATCTCTAAATGAATTTGTAGTGAGCAAAAAAGGATCGAAAGACTCTAGATCTTTTTTGTTAATATCTGTTAATTTTGATTCAGAATCTTTGGATGAGAGATCTGATTCCGTAATAGAGATAGAATTTATCCGAGATATTCCTACAATTGATTTTGTGTTTTCTATAAATTTTGTGTATGTATTTATTACTTCTGATTCTGTTAGATCTCCAGTTTTTTTAGGAGCGAGGAAAGAATAATTAGTTTTTATCTGGGGAGATAGGATGTTGGCTTGCTCTGGGCTTATACTATTTTCTCTTATAATAGACTCCGGCATAGGGGAGTTACCTATTCCCGGCGATCCTATTATAGCCTCATCTCCCGCTATTTCAGGAGCGCCCAAATTGGATATATCTCCGTCGATTGGAACAAGATTTTTAACTAGTTTTGAAAGAGAATCTAACTTTTTGTTATAAGAGTTAGAAATATTAGAAAAAGGATAAAGTTCTAGCACTTCTTGAGAAAAATCATCTTCTAGGGTGTTAACAAAGTTTGTTAATGTTATATCTAAAGAAAGAATTAAAGAATTGATAATTTCTACCAAGACTGTTAAGTTATGCCCTCCTGGCTGTACAAAAAAGTTAGGAGCCTGATAGGAGTTATTGTAATATCCTACCTTGTGAAGTATGCCACTAAAATAAGCATAGTTAATTACTCTTGTTAATCTTCCTCCCTCATAACCATCTATTAACTGACCTAAGTCCGTGTGGAAACCCTGAGGATTTATAACTCTTAGTAGCTCTTTTACAGTTAACCCCTGGCTCTTATCATACAAGTTCTGTACAAAGTTTGTTGAAGCTTCTCCTAAATTCTTATCTAAAATCTCTGTATATTGCTTTAGTGCTATAGGAGCATTTTCATTTGTGGTTTGGTAGTCAATAGAATAGGAATCCAGCTCAAATGGGGATTTTCCAAAAATTAAAGATTTAGAGACCGGATTTAATAAGCTAACCTCTTCTTTATTTAGCAGTATGTTTTTCTCTTTATTCTTAAGAAGGAAGGAGATTGACTCAAAAAATGTTAATTTATTTCCAGATAGGTAGTTTTTGAAAATCTCCAACTGTTCTGGGTCAATAGCGAATGTCAGTCCCATAAGTAATCCTACGAGCTTACCGTACCTATTAGTATTATAAATGGTCGCGTTTGATTGATTCTTAAGAGAAATATTTAATAAGTTTACTAATCCTTGGCTATCTTGGGAATATAGATAATTCAAGTATGCATCAATTGCACTTTCACCCCCAAACTCATAGATAAGCTGGGACAGCTCATACCCTCTAAAGAAAGAGATTTGGTCTCTTGAGTCAGAAAGCGGGGCAAACTCTAATAATAAATCTTCAAACGATTCTGCAGAAATAAATTTATTAATCTCGCTTTCTTGAAAATTAAGTGATCTAAGTTGATCTATCAATACATTCTTTTCTACCGTAGAGTTTTTAAAAGATATGTTAGGTATAAAAGTACCTGGAAGGTACCCTACGTTTTTGGTATCTGCTAACATTCTTTCAATATATTTTTGTACGTTTCTACCCCAAGTACTTAGTTGAGCCAATGATTTGCCTGTAAAAGGAACATCTGGTACTACTCCTGTTAGTTTTCTATATGAATTAAGAAGGTAGGTTGTTAAGCCATTTAGTCCAGGTAAGACTTTTTCTCCGTTCGCAGTAAGAGCGTCTAACGTCGGCTTAGAAATAAAAACTTTACTTAGTTCTTCTATTTGTAACGCAATAGATCCTAGTCCTTCATATCCTGGAAGTACTCCACTTGGACCAAGAGATTCACTAAGAGCCTCTAATGTATCTCCTAAAATATTGGCAATATTTGTAATAGATTCTAAGCCAAATAATATAACATCAACGCTATATTCATAGTTATCGGTATATGGGTTTCTAATATCAAATAAAAATCTATCTTTAAGTCCTTTATTATATTTAGCGTATATGGGGTTGTAAATGATTTCTTTTTTCTCTGAAGGATTTATTGGTGGCGTTCCTACTACACTTTCTTCTAGTTCAAGGTTTTGCTTAAAAGACTTTAGGTCTTTAAAACCTTCTATAAATTTTAGCCCTGCAATTTTATTTACTTCTTGAGGGTAATAAAAAATTAAATTAAAACTACCAAAAATATTTAAGCCAGAGTTCTCAAAAAACCCTGTAGGAAGACTTCTTCCGTAGCAACCTGCATAAAGATACTCACAGAAAGAAGCTACATAGTCAATGTCGCCGACAGGAGAAGACTCTTTATTTCCGAAGTATTTTAATATTGTTTTGAGAGATAAAATATTTTCAATAATATTTTTACCCACCCCTCCAAAAGTCAGAGATAGATCTTTTTCATCATACACTAAGCCCGTGGTTTCTTCAGCTACTTTGCTATCAGAGATAATTTCATTAATATCCCCAGATTGTTCTAGGGCATTTACAACATACTTACTAACACTTCTCTTAAGTCTACTTTTAAATGTTTTATCTCTATCAAGAAATTTTGATTTATACTTGCTCCATTCTTCTATATCAAACTCTGTATTTGGCCTATTAATATTTTTGTTTATTACATACAGTGTTCCGTCTAATATAGTGTAGTTTCTAGCCGAAAAAGTTGGATCTGCTTTATATTTTCTAGACTGAACTTCCCAGTAATTATCTTCTCCAAAAAGAGTATAAAGGGTATTATTGCTAATTTGTTTATTAGAGACAATATCTCGTACGACTGCCAAAGATGGCGCGTACTCTGGTATTAACTGTACAATCTGTTCAGTTTGTAACCCCTTTAAGAAAATATTAAGCCCATCTAAAGACGTTTGAATTTCGGTATAATATCTTGTTATATATCTCCCCAGAGCCGTATCCCTTCTATTAAAAGTAATAATTAAAAATTCTGCAATTACTTTATTGATTATAGTATACAGCACTAAAAACTTTTCTATATCAAATTGTAATTGAATCAGAGTATAAGAAATTGTAGCATACAGTGGTACAGTAGTGAGCGGTTTTTCACTTTGGATTCTATCTAAGATTACCCCAGTGAAATCGAGCATGGCCTTCTTAAAGGCTTCTTTCTCTACAGAGACACTTAACTTTTCTACTTCTCTTTCGTAAATAACAAAGGAATCATCTATGATTTTAGGTAAACTACCTTTCACTCCCCGTATCTGAGTTTTTGTTAATTCCGAGAGCATATCAAAACACTTTTCTTAAACTTTAAACTTTAAGTTTAAAGCTTTGTAGCTCTGACCAAATTATGCCCGCCAAAACTTCTGTAGTTATTGTAAAATCTAAGTCCGTTGATAATGCGTCTGATCTCAACAAAATGGTTGTTCATCTAGATCAGATCCTCACAGAAAAAGAAGGAGTCGAAGTAAAAGTAAGACAATCTATAACAGAAGCGTTAGTTAAAGGTGCAGACTTTGTAGTTTTTGCTGGTTGGGACAATACTTTACTTTCTAACGTTTTTAGTACTCTTGGAATCTTAGAAAAATTAGAAGTTACTAAAGATAAGAAGATCTTTTTATTCGACGAGCCTGGAAGTAACTGTTGGAACGAAATAAATAAGATTTTAACCTTTGGAATGGACTTGGGTCGTGTAGATGAAAAATTATTTGGAAATATTGTTGACTGTTGGAATCATCGTGATATAATGAGCTATATAGATCTTAAGTTACGTCAAGCAAGCAAAGATGATAGCACAGGAGATACTAGCTCTATGTAACATTCCAGAGGGGCCGCTGGATAAAATTTTAGCGCATGACAAATGGAAGTTTGAGCAACAACTTGCGCATGACAAGTGGGTGGTGGAGTTTAATGCAAACGCCAAGGGGCTTGGTAAGCCAAGAGTCATTACCTCTGAGAGTCTTTCTGAAGACGACGTTCTTATCAATGACCTCACCGGGTACGGAGAATTAGATGAGACTCATATTGGAAAGCTTTCAAAAACCCCAGTTTGGCAAGCAGCAGAAAACAAAGCTGTGGATATATTTTATGACTGGAAGAAAGCAATATTAGATATTGACGACCTTCCTAAGAAAGACATTTCTGATCCTAGAATTAAGAAACTCTTGACTACATTTCTGTGGTCAAACTCATTGGCTCAGAGATTCGCCTTCTGGCCAGAAGGAAAGGATATGCATTACATCGATGCCGCGAAACGTGACATCAGACAAAAAATGCAATCTTACGCAAATATTACTATTGTTAGAGGATACGATGCATTCAAAAAATTCTGGTCAGATATTAACGAGGGAGCCAATGTGGAGTTTAACTCCACGTTTATTGCCGGGATTCTTGATAATGCTTATCAGGAAACAATCAAAAAAGAGAAAGAGAAGAAAAAATCGGATCTTCTTACCTCTCCGCTCTTTAATAGAGTAAAAGAGGTCTTTCCTCATATCAACCTTAAAAGTCTCAAGGAACAGATGGTCGCAAAGAGAGGAGATTTTATGAGTGCAGTGCTAGCACTCGAACTTAAGAACTTCTCTTTGAACGTTCCAGAAGAGTATAAAGAAGTATATGACCTTAAAACTTGGGAAGAAAACTATTTCAAGTACGTCAGGAAATACGACGAGACTTGGCGCAAAACTTATTCTGAATTTTACTTAACTATTCGCAAGGACTTCGAAAAATGGAAGAAGGAATCAACATCTTAACGCGGGGCCAAAACGTTAGAGTCGAGGGTGCCGAGGAACTAATTGCAGAATGGGAGGCTGGAAAGCTGACCAGAGAGGAGCTCACAGAGAAGCTTATGAATCTTGAAACTGTATACGTGGACTTAACAAAGGTAGTCGAGCCAACTCAGTTTAAAGATAACGAAGAATAATGTGTTGTTTTAATGACCTCTGAAAATCCCCAAAGGCATATTAAATCTGGGTTTTTCGATCGTTATTTTTCCTTGGGCACCCCTCAAGGGAACTTAGCGGGATATAAATCAGATCCCTATTCCTACTCAGGAGCACCTTATCTCACCAGCGGAGTAATCCTCCCACGGAGAGATGATATCCTCCTAGAGGAAGGAGGCGGCGGCCCACGAGCAATTGAGAAGTATATGAGGCTGTTTAACGACAGCCAAATACTCGCTGCTTGGGAAAAGCTAATAGGTGAGATTATCCAAAGACCTTGGGAAGTATACCCTTCATCCAATAGAGCCGAAGACGAAGAGATCGCAGAGTTTGTACGCCAAGTGATTAATCGCATGGGTAGCAACACTCGTCAATCCTATGGCAAAGAGTCTCTAGTATCCACGAGTTCAGGTTTTGATACGTTTATTCGTGGGATGTGCGAATCGATTGTACTTGGTATGTCGATCGGTGAAATTTGCTGGATGAGACAAGGAAAGTACATCGTACCCTCTGAGATTAAGATCAGAGACCCAAGACGTTTTTTATTCCGACTAAATGAGGATGGAACAGTAAGTCCTAGACTTATTACTATGTTTTCTCCGGTGGAAGGTATGGGTATTCCATTAAGATCTATGATTATGCATAGGCATTGGTCCTATAGCAACTTTATGGATGTTCATGGATCGGGGCTTGGAAGACAGTTATATCCTCTCGTAGAGTTCAGGAGAACCCTACTTAATTTCTGGTTGCAGTATTCTGATAAGCACACAACACCCACAGCCGTTGGTAAATTTAGCCTCGGCACCCCAGAGGAAGAGGTTAATTCTTTGTTTAGTGCTCTTCAGCGCCTAGGACAAGAGACCGCCGTTGTTATCCCAGACGAAATGGATATCCAATGGCTGGAAAGTAACGGAAGACCTGAACTTTATAACCAGCTTATAACATATATTGATCAGCAGATCAGTTTTGTAATTAACGGCGAGACTACAGTTGGCCAAGAAACCGGCAGTGTGGGCTCATTTGCGCGCGATCAAATCGCCGACTCTGTTCGTATGAGGAAGGCCAAAGCCTTCTCTGAAGAACTCGATGAGACAATTAACTCTACGTTGGTCCGATGGATCGTAGAACTCAACTATCCTGGTAAGACTCCTCCGAGACTAGTTCGTAACTTTGAAGATCTTAAGCAACGTGAAGATCCTGTACGTATGGTCCAGGTTTTATCTCAGCTGGGAGCATTAGGATACCAAGTAGAGGATGTAGATTGGCTCAGAGAAAAACTCAATATCCCTTCACTCATCAAGCAAGAGATGCCTGATGGCGGTATGGGAATGATGGGTGCCGGAATGATGCCTCCTATGGAGGAAGGTCAAGAAGGCGAGGCTCCAATGTCCGAGGATCTAGAGTTTGGAACTGAGCTCATGAAACTCTTTGATTTTGAGGAGGCTTCTGATAAGCAGAAGATATCTCAGGATATCGCAGCTAAGTTCAAAGGGGACCTCGACGATGTCGGGTTCCAAAGAATCGTTTCAGATGCTACTGGTAACGAGATGCAAATCTCTAGACTCAAGATTGACGAGTTTACTTCTCCTGGAGAGATTGTGTTTGTTATTGAAAGACTCCTTGAAGAGATTAGAAATGTTCGCAAGCTACCTCCTGAGACTATCGAAGTTAAGTCTACTTGTGAAACAGAGATTCAAAAAATGAAGAGTCTAATAGAACAAGAAGGGTTATCGGAGTGCGGAGCAAGAGACTTAATAGCTTTGTATGAGAGAGTGTTCAGATTGAATAGGTATACCGTTCACAGAGAATGCGTTACTCTTGATGTAGAGAGTAAAGGATACTGGAGATGGTTTGATCCGTACTTTCAATAATCTACCTAGTTTAAATATAATTTAGAAATACTGCATATAACATAATTTACTATGCTAACCTATAAGCCTATTACTCAAGCTCAGTACTGGATCCAGGCTTCGCCCTTTAGCCACTACTTTACAACCTTCTCTGGAATCAGAGATACTTCTGGAACCACTCAGTACGCTGATGGCGTTAGAGGTCGTATCTTCCAGCTTAAGGGTCCTCGTACTCTCGCTGAAGTAACCGTTTCTACACCGTTTGACCCAGAGAAGCACGCTGACATTGTTGACTTCTGGAAGACCTATGACTGTTCTTTTGTAACTCTGACCGTTACTCCTGTTGAGTGTGGTGAAGATCCCTCTCCTGTTGGTAATAGAACTATCACTATTCCTGATGCCCAGATTACTTCTATTAATTTTGGTCAGGCGGATAGAGCTTCTACAAATGTATCTACCCTAGAGCTTACATTTGTAATGGACACATTCACATATAACTGATCTATTATAGGAGGGTTGAGGTATGTCAACCTCCAATTTGTTCTTTAAGGGCTGTTTTTCTGAACTAACGAATGAGCAGAAGGCGGCTGTAGAAGCAGTAAGTGCTGAGGGTGACCTGGTTGATGAGTCTTGCGCGCGAGAGACCAATACATGCGGCAAGACTATTAATGAGCTATTTGACGAGTATAAGCTATATGATTTCCAAAGAGGAGTACTCTACAAATTTTGGGGCGATGTAGAGTTTCCTTGGCAATTAAGAGAGACGACTAATAACTTAAATTACGACGAAACCAGGGACGAGTGGGGTGTTGCCACGTATATTGGCTTAACCTCTTATTACACTGGGGATCGTGTTCTGTACATAGAAGATGACGGGTTTGAAATAGCTTTATACGAAGCCAATGAGAATATACCTGCACCAGCTGGTCCATTAGACAGAACAAAGTGGACCAAGGTTTGTAGTATTCAGTCACCAGTTGCAATTAAACTTCCTTCTATAGAAGAGCTAACTGCCACCTATGAGTTCTACCATCTCAAAGAATATCTTGAGGATT
>MDTB01207465.1_pt1 | contig 19690 bp, 19 predicted proteins | sample 811161 | NCBI WGS metagenome assembly MDTB01 (sample SAMN05326650, study PRJNA326480) | marine metagenome | isolation source: seawater | place: Mediterranean Sea | collected 2009 | reverse complement strand
GTCTGGCCTCTGCGCTGCCTGACACGGCGGTTGTCGCACGTACCGGTGAGGATGAATACGCGATTACAGTGCCGATGGTAACCAGCATTACCAATGCGAAAGAAATTGGCGAGCGTGTACAGGGCGTTATTCGTAACGAGCCATTTAAGGTCTTTAACGAAAATTTCCAAATCCGTTGTTCAATCGGTGTGGCAACATATCCTGATGATGCGTCAGACCCTGAACAAGTTCTGAAAAATGCTGATATCGCACTTAACCGCGCCAAAGAAGATGGTCGCGATACGATCCGTGAATATGTCGAAGATTTCGACCGCGCGGTGCAGCTGCGCTTCCAAATGCTCCGTGATTTGCGTGATGCGCTAGAAGAAGAGCAGCTTGCCCTGCATTTCCAGCCGCAGCTTGACTTGCAATCTGGGAAAGTGATCGGCGCGGAAGCGTTGCTGCGTTGGTGGCGTCCGGATGATAGCGAAAAAGGCGGTACATATATTTCACCAGGGCTGTTTGTGCCGATTGCTGAGCAGTCAGGTCTGATTGTACCGATTGGTGAATTTGTGCTGCGTAATGCGTGCCGTACAGCCAAGACATGGCATGATAAAGGCCACATGGTGCGTATTGCTGTCAACGTATCTGGCGCGCAGTTCCACCAAAGTGATGTCGTGGCGCTAACGAAAGAAGTGCTTGAAGAAACAGGTATTGAGCCACATTATTTGGAATTGGAAGTCACAGAATCTGTTTTCATGGATGATGTTGAATTTACCATTGAAACATTAATGAAGCTCAATAATCTTGGTGTAGAGCTTGCGATTGATGACTTTGGCACAGGCTATTCCTCGTTATCCTATTTGCGTCAGTTCCCGATTGATCGCCTAAAAATTGACCAATCGTTCATTCGTAATGCCTTGAAAGATGAAGATGACGCCGCGATCACCAAAACGATTATTAGCCTTGGTCACTCTTTGAACTTGAAGGTTATTGCCGAGGGCGTGGAAGAGCTTGAACATGAAGAATTCTTGTTGAAAGAAGGTTGTGATGAGGTGCAGGGCTATCGTTATTCACGCCCTGTTCCACCGGATCAAGTTATGGAGTTCTTTGAGAATTATACAGGCGACCTTGATTACTTTAAAAAGAAAGCTTAGCGGCTTAAGGCTTGGCCGTAATGCGGCGGCGCTGCAATATTAAAAATGCAGGCAGGCCAATATTCATCAGCATAATCGTCAATGGGTATATAGTCGTTGTCACCGAATAATGGCCCATCGCCATAATCGCGAGGCCGAAACTTACCGCTTCTATAAAATAATAAGGCGCATTTTCTTCATGTGGTTTCATAATCGATTTGCGTATTGTTGGCAGGAAGCCAAGTAAATCGACAGCGAGAACAATTAGTATTGCGTATAAAGCGCTATTGGTCAGCGCCCATACAGGTAAAGCGAGTAATGCGCAACATAGATAGATAAAATCTGCGCGCGTGATGTCTTTCTCGCCGTATTTAAGGGCAAGGACGCAGACAAGCAAACATATTAAAGTTAATAGCCCTGTGTGATACGCACCGAGATGCGCGCCGCCACTGAGCTGCGCAGCGAAGGCGATCGCCATGGTGATGCTCCAAATAACCCATGTGAAAATATGCGGCTTTGTTGCGCCAGATATAATGCTCATAAAATAAGGGATGAAGCCAATAAGCGCCAAAATTATGGACGCTGCAGCAAATATGCTTTTGGGGTCTATGTCGGATAATATTGTCATTGTGGCTGTCTTACTTGCTGTTGTGTGCGTTTTTATTTAGGTGAAAAAAAAGCGCCCTAGGGTTAGGGCGCTTTCAAAATTATATATCGCGAAGCGATTAAGCGGCTTTGTTTACTGACGCAATGTCAATTTTAAGGCCTGGGCTCATTGTTGTTGAGATTGTTACTTTCTCAATATATGTGCCTTTTGCGCCAGCTGGGCGTGCTTTTTGAATCGCGCTAATATATGCACGAACGTTTTCAAGGATCTTTGCTTCTGTGAAGCTAAGCTTGCCAACGCCGTTATGTACGATACCTGCTTTTTCAGCGCGGAATTCAACAGCGCCGCCTTTTGCAGATGCAACAGCTTTTGCAACGTCTGGTGTTACTGTGCCAAGTTTAGGGTTTGGCATCAGGCCACGTGGACCAAGAACTTTACCAAGGCGACCAACCAAAGGCATCATGTCTGGCGTTGCAATACAACGGTCAAAGTTCATTTCACCTTTTTGGATTGTTTCCAAAAGATCTTCCGCGCCAACGATGTCCGCGCCCGCAGCCTTTGCTTCTTCAGCTTTCGCATCGCGTGCAAATACTGCAACGCGAACTGTTTTACCAGTGCCGTTTGGAAGCTCAGTCATGCCACGAAGAACTTGGTCCGCGTGACGTGGGTCAAGACATGTATTTAATGCGATGTCGATTGTTTGGTCGAACTTACGCTCTTTTTCAAAACCTTTAAGGATTTTAACCGCTTCTTCTAGGTCGTAAAGTTTTTCACGATCAACTTGTCCAAGCGCTGCAACGATTTTTTTTGCTTTTTTAGCCATGATTAACCTTCCACAACTTCTACGCCCATAGAGCGTGCTGAACCTTCGATGATAAGCATAGCGTTCTCAATGTCATTTGCATTAAGGTCAACCATCTTGGTTTCTGCGATAACTTTAACTTGAGATTGCTTGATAGTGCCAACGATCTCGTTTGATGGGCTGCTCGCACCTTTTTTGATTTTCGCAGCTTTTTTGATAAAGAAACTTGCAGGTGGTGTTTTTGTTTCGAATGTGAATGAACGGTCTTCATAGACTGTGATCACAACCGGAATTGGCGTACCTTTTTCAAAGCTTTCTGTTTTCGCGTTAAACGCTTTACAGAATTCCATGATGTTAACGCCGTGTTGGCCTAGGGCCGGACCAACTGGTGGAGACGGGTTTGCCGCACCAGCTTGGATTGTCAGGTTAATAAAACCCGATACTTTTCTCTTTGCCATTTTACTTCTCCGTTATAGCAATAGATTAAACGAAGGGCCGTGGTACGACAAAATGCGTAAATCTTCCACAGCCATGAATGTCTTCCAAATTCAAAAGACGCCGCACTATAGGCGGGGGGAGCGTAAAAATCAAGCGAAATTTATCCGTGCGTAAAGATAGGGGGGGCTTGTGGTCATTTATAGGGTTTGCTTAAGCGGCGCAGCGGCAGCGATAAGGGATATTTCAAGCAAATGGAGAAACGCACCGCCTGGGAAGCGGTGCGTTATCTGTGAGGGTGTGTAGTATATGTGTAGTCGTGTGTGTGTGTTTAGAAGTAGTCCAAGCCATACTGCGTAGGGTGAGTGTCAGTAAAGCTTGCTAGTGCGTCAACAATGCTTAATGAAGACGCCGCAGGCGTATAGATAGGTTCTGTGCTGCCGGTGTCAATATTTGTGTCTAGGTTATATATGTGTGTGTTGTCGGTGCTCTGTGTGTCCGCAGCGCTATGTTTAAGCATCAATGTTAATGCATCATCATGTGGATGTGCAAAAGAAAGTATTTCAGAAATATCCAAACGGTCATCATTGAGATCGCTGTTTATGTGTGTCTGCTCTGTGTGTGTGTGTGAGGGGGCATCTTGAGCGCCGCTGCCAGGTTCTATCTGGTTCAGCATCGCTGCAATCTCGTCCATATTCGCGTTTGTTTGATATAGCTCGTCCATAATCTCTCTTGTTTTTTGTTGTCGGCTTTCGTAAATAACGTTGCAAGAGCTGTGCCAGCTATGCCATTAAACAAAATAAAGCATTTTTGCCGTAAAAACATATGCTTCGGCGTTAATTTTCGCCGTAAGTATATGTGTTTTTCATTGTCTGTGGTTTCAAAATGGGACGCCTGCATCGGTTTGCATAGTGTAAGTATTTATGCCTAGACCGGAATTTGCCGTTCGGGGAGGTCTTAGGCGGCTTGATTTGCCGCCTATATAAATGTGGCTAGGCAAAACTTGTCTGCTATTTAGGGGCCAACTTCATAGATTGGCTGCTCATCCTCGCCATTTGCCGCGGCAAGGTGCTTTATATGGGAGAGCTTATTTAATGCGTGAACGTAGGCTTTGGCTGAAGCAATCATCGTATCTACATTTGCGCCTTTTCCGTTCACAATATGGCTGTTTTGTTGCAGGCGTACGGTGACTTCGGCCTGCGCGTCAATGCCGCCTGTAACCGCATGGACGTTATAAAGCAGTAAATCTGTATCGTCATGCGGGTATATATCGCGTATCGCTTTGAACATCGCATCAACGGGGCCATTACCACTCGCCTCCGCGTACGATGTTTTTCCGTCAATGCTCAGGCTGATTCTTGCAGTTTGCGGCCCGTCTGTCCCCGCGTGGATGACGAGATCGATAAACTGAATGTCGTGGCTGTTGTCAATACGGCTTTTATCGTCCATCAGGGCGATAATATCGTCATCAAAAATTTCTTTTTTCTGGTCGGCAAGGTCTTTAAACCGTGCGAAGGCGTCATTAAGTGCATTATCGCCAAGTGTGTAACCTAAATCTTCTAATTTCGCGCGGAAGGCATGGCGGCCTGAATGTTTGCCCATTACTAAATTAGATTCGGTAAGCCCAACGCTTTCGGGGGTCATAATTTCATATGTGCCGCGATGCTTTAGCATGCCGTCTTGGTGGATGCCGCTTTCATGGGCAAAGGCGTTCGCGCCGACAATCGCTTTGTTTGGCTGCACATTAAAGCCGGTGACCTTTGATAAAGTACGAGAAGCCTTAGTGATCATCTCGGTTTTAATATTGTTTGTGTATGGATATTGGTTCTGGCGCGTACGTATCGCCATGATAATTTCTTCCATAGCGGCATTGCCTGCGCGTTCACCAATGCCATTAATAGTACATTCAATCTGGCGTGCGCCCGCATTAACGCCTGCAAGTGAATTGGCGACGGCAAGCCCTAAATCATTGTGGCAGTGTACGGATAAAATCGCCTTGTCAATATTCGGGACGCGGTTTTTCAGCATGGTAATCAGCGCGCTATAATCAGTTGGTGTTGCGTAGCCGACAGTATCAGGGATATTAATTGTGCGTGCGCCCGCATTAATAGCCGTTTCAACGGCACGGCAAAGGAAATCGTCCTCGGTGCGGCTGCCATCTTCGGCAGACCATTCGACATCATCGGTGAACTTATTGGCGAAGCTTACACTTTCGCGAATGGCTTCAATGACGGTGTCTTCATCCATTTGCAGTTTATGCTTCATATGCAGCGGTGATGTTGAGATAAAGGTATGTATGCGGCGATGTGCGGCGGGTTCAATGGCTTCGGCGCAAACTTCAATGTCGCGTTTGATTGCGCGTGATAAGCCGCACACGGTAGCGTTTTTCACAATTTTGGCAATTGCATTGACGCTTTCAAAGTCACCTTTTGATGCCATGGGAAAGCCAGCCTCAATAATGTCCACGCCCATTTCATCAAGCAGCGCCGCTATTTTGAGCTTTTCTTCAAGGTTCATTGAGCAGCCGGGCGATTGTTCGCCATCCCTCAGCGTGGTGTCAAATATATATACGCGTTCAGCTTCAATGTCGCTCATCGTGGAAACTCCCCAAATGTTTCAAGTGCATAGTCCTGCACAATGGTCAGTCTATATGCATTTATTTATAACTTAGAATTGATAATATCGGCGCAGAAGTCAATGAAATTTAAGTGTGGTACTAACCTTTTACATCAAGATTAGAGCCTAATTTTTTTAAGACTTTACCTGATTCTTCTCGGTAATGAGTTTCTACGCTTTCGCGGCGCTGATCCATAATGTCTTTCAGCAGCTTAACCCGCGCGGCAAGGCTTTCATCGGTCATGGGGGCGGTTAAACATGCCGCGCTGTAAGCTTTTATCAAATTGGCGCAGGTGAAGGGCTTTTTATACTGGGTCATAAAGCGTTGCCGTTTTCTGTGTTGGGGGCTGCTTTATATCGTGCGAGGCCTGCTGCGCGAGGGTGGGCTCATGAGATACATTACTTTCCATGACAGCATGGATCGCTTGCTTAACGTCACGCACAACGACATCCACATAATCGGGCTTATCTTCATCGGTTAATGCGTCGCTGATTAAAATTGTCATCATCCCCAGCCTTTTGGCTTCAATAAGGTTTTTGGCTGTGTCCTCAACCATAGCACAGCTTGCGCCGCGCTTATCTTCGCTTTGCGGCAGGTTCATTTTATCCATGAGTCTTTTATAAAATAAGTCGCCTTCGTTTTTGCCTTTGCAGTCTGCGTCGTCCTTAGTGAAAATGTTGGTGTCATTAAAGTAGCGTGCCAAGCCGCCATTCTCACGTACTGAAAATTGTGTCCACGGTAAATTACCATGTGTTGCTATGTTGACGTTAACCCCCGCAATGCGTAATTGGCCAATTTCTGCCGTCGGTGCGGCGCTTTGATCAAAAAAACCTTTAACGGCAAGGCGGGAAAGTTCTTCATAATGTAAACCGCGCAGGCGCAGTAGCTCTTCGCCGCGCGTTTCCGGGCAGGGAATGTCTGACACGAACATACCAAAAGAGCTTTTATAGTCTTTTTGCGATTGACGAATAAGCGTTTCTATTTCTGCGGGTGATTTATCGGGGTAGCGTGGCTGCACTGCGCGCACGGCGGCCTGCATGTGGCGCTGTTTAACGTCTGCTGGCTCTGGGTAGAGCGTACCGTCATTGTCAAAAATGACATGGTCTATCTTTGTGTTATGCGTATATGTTTTCTCTGCTTGACCCACTTTTCACTGCCTCATTTTTTAATTCGTATTTCGCACAATTATGCCGATAAAAGGATAATATTTAATTAATGTGCTCTGGTGAATGTCCGCTGGTGAGGCGCGCGGTGGCTATTTCTTTATTTCGCGATCTTCTAATTGGCGTGCTTGCTCAACCAGCATCACCGGGATACCGTCTTTGATAGGGTAGGCAAGGCCAGCTTGGTCAGAGATAAGCTCATCTTTATCTGCATTAAAGCGCAGTGGTGCTTTCGTCACGGGGCAGACGAGAATTTCTAAAAGTTTCTTATTAATTTCACCCATTAATATGTTCCTTGTTTATGTGCGCATTGTGCAAATCTAGTGACGCAGATATGCCAGTTTACGGCGCTAAGGGCAAGTGAAATTTAACGCTTGTGCCTTCACCGAGCGTAGATTCTATACGCATCGTGCCGTTATGTAATTCGACAAGCTCTTTGGTTATCGCAAGGCCAAGGCCGCTACCCTCGTGGCTGCGCGTGTCGTGCGAGGCTGCTTGTTCAAACGGATTGGTTATATCGTTGATTTTATCGGCGGGAATGCCAATGCCTGTGTCGCTAACACAAATTGTTATTTCGCCTTCACTTTTTGCGCAGAGCACGGAAATATGCCCGCCTTCATCACTAAACTTAACCGCGTTTGAAAGCAGGTTCAGCATCACCTGCAAAATGGCGCGGCGATCTGCGTCAATTTGTATGTCTTCATCATCTATATCGAGCGAAACTTTAACTTTAGCGTCATTGGCTTTGCCTTCCATCATGTGAACGGCAAGGCGGACGACTTTTGCAATATGCAGCGGCTCAACATCAAGCTCATATTTGCCTGCTTCCATTTTTGACATGTCAAGAATGTCACTGATAAGGTCAAGTAAATGTTCGCCGCTTTCACGGATGCCGCCAATATAATCTAAATATTTTTCTGTGCCAATCGGCCCTAGCAGCTGCCTTTGCATCATTTCAGAAAAGCCGATAATCGCGTTGAGTGGCGTGCGTAATTCGTGGCTCATATTGGCTAAAAACTGCGATTTAGCCGCATATGCACGCTCTGCCGCTTCTTTGGCGTTACGCAAATCGCGCTCGTGATTTGTGCGTTCGGTCACATCTTGAATAACGCCAAACAGCGATGAAACATCACCTTGGCTATCAAGTTCACAGCGGCCTTGCAGTTTTAAGCTGCGCTCTTCGTTGTTGGAGAGAAGGATTGAAAATTCCATTTCGTAGTTATTTTTTTCAATCATCGCGCGCTGGAAAGCTTGCATCATCCGCCCGACATCGCGGCGGCGCAACAGGCTGTTAACGCTTTCGATGGATGGCGTAAATTTCTCGGCACTGACACCAAAAATACGGAACAGCTCAGCCGACCATGAAATATTGCCTTGGCCTATTTCCCAGCGCCAATGCCCCATCTGGCCAATTTCTTGCGCTTCAGAAAGCTGTGTTTGGTGACGGATAAGCTCGTCCTCGTGGCGTTTTGCGTCTGTCATATCGCGCCCAACGGTATAAAGCGCGTCTTGCGTGCTACGGACTTTCCATTCGGTCCAGCGCGTTTCGCCATCACGCGCAACAATGCGCGTTTCAAAAAATATTGTGCTGTTATGTGTATCAAAGCTGCTGTCATCAGTGCCGTCATCATGCGATTCATTGACGATGCTTTTTATGATTGTACGCACATGGGCGCGATCTTCAGGGTGAATAAGGTCAATAAAGCTCATCGCGCCAAGTTGCGCGGCGCTATAGCCTAGATTGCGGTGAATGGTGTGGTTAATGTCTTTGAAACTGCCATCGGCGCTAATCACGGCCATTAATTCATGCGACATGTTCAAAAACGTTGAGACGTCTTGCTCACTAAGTTCGCTGGCATCAAGCAGACTTGTTGCGCTGCGTTCTTGCCCCTGCGCGCTCTGGGCGCTTATGATTTTCTCTATAGTATGCGGTATTTCTGTTGCGCTGCCCATATGCGCATCATCGACAGGGAAGCTTGCAATGATGTATTCTTCCCCGTTTTTGCCTTGTAGTGTTTGGAAAGCTAATTGCGGCGGATAGCTTGCCGCTTCAGACCCAAAACTGCGAGAGCGATCAAAATACGATACGTTTTGTATTCCATTGTCAATTTTTAGGCTGTCTGTGCGCTCTATTGTGCCAAAGCCGAGGGCTTGCCTTGAATCTATCGCGTCGCCATCATCAAACATTATAAAATCGAGCAGATGTGTACCGCTTAGCGCACCGTCTTTATGCAGCGCGTTGAACTTAGGGTCAGCATAAACGCAAAGGCCGTCAGCGCTAAACAGGGCGCGTGAAATGTCGGCATGCGCGCGCTCAACCACATCAGATTTTGTTTCCAAGGCCGTCTTTTTTAATTTTGTTTCGGCGGGCGCCGAATTTTTGCTTTTAAATACAGACTTAAAGGGCATAACACACAAACTGTTAAGAGGAATAGTGTTTTGATTCTACATAAGAGGGAATCATCTTGCCAAGGTAAAGCACAAAGAAAGCACGACTTATCCACGCAATTAAAAGGCGAGCGCATAACATAAAAATTTTAAATGTGTTAACCATATGTAAACGAACGATAATTAAGATGGTAAGTCTAGGAGAGTATCTTTGAGACGAATGCAGGAGAACTTGCACATGGCGAATTTAGAACAGCAGCTTATTAAAAATTACCGCTTAACAACGGCGGAAATTCTGTATCGCTTGCCGGATCACCCGGAGCTTTTACAAAGCTTTATTTGGCAAGAATACGATATTTCACCTAAATTCCCCGTACTTAAAGGATTCCTTGATTTTTGGACACGTGAAATTGATGGCAAGCTCCATTCAGTTTATGTTGCGAGTAAAGAAATTATTTCCCCCGGCGAAATTGGCTTTTATGATGCGGAATTTGTCTTGCATTAAACTTGACATAAACGCGCATCTCTTTATATTGCCCATATAATATAATAACAATATACATGGGGTTCAAATATGAGTTTGTCCGAGAAGCTTAAAAAGCTGAAAAATGATGATGGCGCACAAGAACAAGCGCAACATCAACAAACACTCAATAAGCGAGAAAAAATCATGACAGCTTTGTTTAATCGCCTTGCTAAAGGTGATGATGACTTCGCCGCAAGCCTAATCGCAAATGGCTCTGCGGAGGTGACTATCGCTAATTATGATTTGCAAGGTGGTTTTAACCTCTTTGCGCGTATGCTGGGCAACAAGCTGTCAGATAAGGTCGCCTGTGAAGCGATAACGCTCGATGCTATTAGGCGAAACAAGGCCTATATTGACTTTAGTCTAGAGCTTAAAAAGGCAGGCTATAGCATTACAGATGAAAATATCGTGCATCAGCAAGACGCGCCAAAGATTATGCGCGTTAACTATGAATTATCCGTAGCGCCATTGGTAAAATAAACCCATGGGCGAGATGTCGCTTTAAAAAGCTGCAGAGCTTTATCTGCGGCTTTTTTTATGCGGCGCAGGCGAAAAATGACTTGGAAAGTTCACTGATATTCGCTATGACCCTATATCCACCAAAAATAATAAATGAAGAGTAAGCGTAGCGATGAGTAATGAGCAGCATAAAACAGATGTGATAATTATTGGCGCTGGCCCTGTCGGGCTTTTTGCCGTGTTTGAACTTGGTCTGCTGGATATGAAAGCCCATTTAATCGATATTCTCGATATGCCGGGCGGTCAATGCGCGGAGCTTTACCCTGAAAAGCCGATCTATGATATTCCTGCTTTCCCTGTAATTTCAAGGCAAGAACTTACCGATAATTTAATGGCGCAAATTAAACCGTTTGACCCGACGTTCCACCTTGGGCAAATGGCGATTGGCCTGACTAAGCTTGAAAATGAAAATTGGCTTGTCGAAACCGATATGGGTACAAAAATAGAAGCGCCCGTCATTGTCATCGCTGCGGGCGGTGGTTCGTTCATGCCGAAAAAACCATCTATCCCGAATTTAGAGGAATATGAGGGTAAATCCGTATTCTACGCCGTGCGTAAAATGGAACAGTTTAAAGGTAAAAATATTTTGGTCGCTGGCGGCGGCGATAGTGCACTGGACTGGACGATTAATTTACAGCCTGAGGCAAAATCAATGGCGCTTATACACCGCCGTCCCGAATTTCGCGCTGCGCCCGATAGCGTCAATAAAATGCAGGCGCTTGTCGGCGCCAATAAAATGAAGCTTTATGCTGGTAATTTAAAGCAGCTTCATGGTGTGAACGGTCAGTTAGAGGCTGTTACTGTTGAGCAGCGCGGCGAAGCCCCCTACCAAATTGAATGTGATACGTTGGTGGCCTTTTACGGCCTGACCATGAAATTAGGACCAATTGCTGATTTCGGTCTTAACCTTGAGCAAAACTTAATTCCTGTTGATACTGAAAAATTCGAGACATCAACGCCGCGTATCTTCTCGATCGGTGACATTAATAGCTACCCAGGTAAGCTCAAATTGATTCTCTCAGGCTTCCACGAAGCCGCGCTGATGGCGCAGCAGGCCTTTCGCTATGTTTACCCTGATAAGAAGCTGCGTTTCCAATACACAACCTCATCCACCGACTTGCAAGGCAAGCTTGGCGTGAAATAGGGGTAAAGCAAATAAAAAGGCGCGGTAAATATACAGCGCCTTTTCTTTGTTTTTTAACTGCGGTTTACTTCGCTGTGCTTCTGAGCATCCATGCGGCTTTTTCGTGTGCGGCTATGCGGCCGATCAAAAGGTCTGCTGTGGCTTCATCGCCTGCTTCTTGCGCGACAATGACGGCGTCTTGCATCTGGCTAACGAGGGCGGCGTTATCATCGGCGAGCATTTTAACCATGCTCATTGCGTCAGGCATCTGACCTGTTTCATCAATCGCGGCATGTTTTGACAGCGTAGCAAAGTTTAGAGGCGCATATGCATCCAATGCGCGCAGCCTTTCGGCAATATCGTCCAATGCAGCCCATATTTCATTATATTGTTCTTCGAACATACCATGGAGTGAATGGAAGTGCGCGCCTTCAACATTCCAATGGAAGCTATGGGTTTTGAAATAGACCATAAAGCTGTTCGCGAGCGTTTCTTGCAGCGCCTTTTCGACGGAGCTTTTTGCTTTTGTGTTAATGCTGGCTGTGTTTGACATTGTTATTTTCCTTATATGCTCTATGTTGTTTTTTGAATCTTCTGCTGTAGTTTATTTAGGTCTTATGATCTGTTAATCAACACCAGATTGTAAAGATTTCAGTAATAATTCTGTTCTATACTCCCTTTAACTTTAACACATATTCTATATGGAGAATAACATGAAAGCGTTAAAAATTCTGTTTGGTATCTTTGCCACGATTTTCATTTTGGTCATCGGTGCGGGGCTCGCTTTAAATTATTTCCTTGATCTGAATAAATATATTCCGCAGATGGAAGCAAAGCTTAACGATACAACGGGGCTGGAATGGACGATTAAAGGCCCAGTGAAGCTGGCGCTTTTTCCGGGCGCAAGCCTAGCGGTCAATGGTATTCGCGCCGAAGATAAAGGCGGGGCTAAAATTGCGCAGTTAAAGGGGCAAAGTTTTGCTTTTGAAAAGGCCGGCGCAAAAATTGCGTGGTTCCCACAAATCATGAGCAAGGAAGTTATCGTCAAGGAATTCGCGCTTGATCAACTGGATTACAGTAAAAAAGCGCCCGATGGCGCGGTGCAAAAAATCCATTTAGAACAATTGGCGCTAAAAGATATTTACGTTGGTTTTGCAGATATGGCAGAGACGGGCTTAATTATCCGGCCAAATAACGCAGATAAAGGCATCGGTCTAAACCTTGCGGCGCAGATTGAACAGCTTGATAAAACAGGCATGCGCGCAAATGTTATGGATATTGATTTTAAAGCTCTTTTGGAAGTTAATGGCGGGGCAAATGCGCCGCTTCAAAAGCTGACGCTCAATGATGCGCAAATAGATGTGAACGCAAAAATGCCGAACTTTAAGGCAAGCGGCTTGGATATAAAAATTAATACAAATATGGCGCTTGACCTTAGTGCCAAAACACTGGATTTAAGTGATGTGAAAATTGCCGCGGCGGGCGAGGCGCTCACGGGGCGTGCTAAGGTAAACTTTGCGCAAAAAGAACCTAAAATCACTTTTGATTTCAACGGACAAAGTGTGAATTTAGACGGTCTTCTTGCTTTAATGGCGCCAAAGGGTGAAACCAAAGCAGCAAAGAAAGCGCCCAAGCCCCTCCCTAGATTCACCATTGATGGTCATGTCGCCTTTGCGCAGGTAAAGATGGGTAATTTGACTGCAGATGCGGTTGACGCACAGATTAAAGGCCAAGGCGGGGCGTATAGCGTTGCGCCGTTTAAAGCAAAAGTCTATGGCGGTGACGTGCTCGCGAATATGCGTGTACAAGGTGCAAATCTTCCTGCCGCTTGCGCCGTGGATTTTGATGTTAATAACGTTGGCCTTGGTGCATTACTTAAGGCTGCAGCAAACCAAGAGATGCTCGACGGTACGCTGCAAACAGCGGGTGATATAGCATTGCCATGTTTGGCGGGGCCGATTGATATTGCAAAGGCAACAGGCGCTGTAAATAGCAGCGTGAGTAACGGCGTGATTAAGAAATGGAATGTATCCAAGGTGTTAAATCAGGCGCAATCTGTTGCCAGAGCTGTTTCTGAAGGCAAGGTCACTGATTTAGCGTCAGTACAGGCGGCGCTGGATGTCACTCAAGGTGATGAACGCTTTGAGTTTACAAAAATGATTGCGAATTTCACGCTGGCAAATGGCATTGCGCAAAACACCGTTTTTGATATGCAGGCGCCATTAAGCGAAGTCGGCGGAGATGGTCAGTTTGATTTAGTTAAGGGGCTAATGGATTACAATTTGCGCTTAAACTTATCAAAGACCAAAGATAATAATAAATATTTTGTGCCTATAAAGTTAAGTGGCCCATTTACCAAGCCTTCATATAAAATAGACACGCAAAAGCTGCTCTCTTCGCAGCTTGGCGGTAAGCTTAAAGAAAAGCTCAATAAAGAGCTTGATGGCAAGTTAGATGGCGGGTTAGGCGGCGAGCTGATGAAGGCCTTGCCGTTCTAAAACGAAAGGGGCTTGCGCGCTTTGTGTACGAAAAATGCAAAAAAAGCTGCGCAAGATCTGTTCAATGCTTGATTCCTAATGTATAAATATAACTATGAGAACGTTGTATCACTTATGGCTGCACCCTTTTTCACGTAAAGTACGCATTGTACTTGCGGAAAAGAAGCTTGAATTTAAAAGCGAAATCGAACGTATTTGGGAGCGCCGTACGGAGTTCTTAACGATGAACCCTGCGGGTGATGTCCCTGTATTGGTTGAGGCTGACGGCACAACGCTTGCCAATAGCATGGTGATTTGTGAATATCTCGATGAGGTATACCCTGAGCCGAGCTTGCTTGGCCTAGACCCTGTACAAAAAGCCGAAGTGCGTCGCCTGACATGCTGGTTTGATATTAAGTTCAACCAAGAAGTCACAGAAAATCTTGTCGGCGAAAAATTAATGAAACGCTTTTTAAAAATGGGTGAGCCGCATGGCCCATCTATTCGCGCAGGTCACGCTAATATTCATTATCATATGGATTATATCGGCTTTTTGACAGAAAAACGCAACTGGCTCGCTGGCGATGCATTCTCGCTCGCCGATATTACTGCCGCTGCGCATTTATCCGCCATTGATTATATTGGCGACGTACCATGGGATGAACACCAAGCGGCCAAAGACTGGTACGCCCGCGTGAAATCCCGCCCATCTTTCCGCGCGCTTTTAGAAGACCGCATTCCGGGATTCCTTCCTGCAAGACATTACGAAAATGTTGATTTTTAACTGAGAAATGTTGTAGAATATTAGGAAAGCCTAAAATAATATAATAAACACATAATGATAATAATAATGGCTATGCCGTATTGTGGTGATAAGGGACATGACTTCAACAAATAAAAAATTATTCTGTTTTGGATATGGCTATGTCTGCGATTTTTTAGGCCATGCCCTCAAAGAGCAAGGCTGGTCTGTTGCGGGCACATCTCGTGACCCTGATAAGCGCGAAATGATGCGTAATGCTGGTGTTGAGGCGTATTTGTTTGATGATGAGCGCCCGCTTGGAGACCCCTTATATGCTTTAAAAGATGTTACCCATATTGTGATTTCAACGCCGCCAGGCCGTGAGGGATGCCCTGCTTATCTGGCGCATGGCAAAATGTTATCTTCCTTGCCGAATTTGGAATGGGTTGGCTATTTATCCTCAACATGTGTTTATGGTGACCGCGGTGGCGATTGGGTTGACGAATATACAGAAACCTGCCCAACATCTATTCGCGGCACGCGCCGTTGTAAAGCCGAAGAACAATGGCGCACATTGCGCCGCGTTGAAGGTCTGCCTGTGCATGTGTTTCGCCTTGCGGGTATTTATGGCCCCGGACGCTCTGCGCTTGATTCTGTGCGCGTGGGCATTGCGCGCCGCATTAATAAAGAAGGTCAGGTCTTTAGCCGCATTCATGTTGATGACATTGTTGATGTGATCACAAAATCAATTGAGCAGCCTAATGCGGGCGCCGTGTATAATGTTTGCGATGATAATTCTGCCCCCGCGCATGAGGTTATTTCCTATGCCTGTGAACTTTTAGGCCATCCCGTGCCGCCTTTGGTGCAAATTGAAGATGCGAACTTACCGCCAATGGCGCTGAGTTTTTATTCTGATAATAAACGCGTGCATAATGACCGCATCAAGCAAGAGCTTGGCATAAAACTGCGCTATCCTGATTACCGATCAGGTATCGACCAATGCCACGAATATGATCAAAAGTTCGGCAGCATCTATGACGGCATCGCATCATAGATCCTCGCTATTTATAACCCCGATACTCTGAATTTTATTGCTTTGGCGCAGGGGTCTGCTGCGGCGTAGTTTTATCGGCGTAGTTGCGTTCAACCCATTCTGATAACAGTTTCACGCCATAACCTGTTGCAACGCCATTTGGCGGTATCGCCGTGCCTGCAATGTCCAGATGCGCCCACTGTGTATCGCCTTCAATGAAATAGCTTAAAAAACCTGCCGCAGTGCTTGCACCCATACGCGGTGTGTTTGCGCTATTGCTTAAATCGGCGACTTTACCAATCATTGCGCGGCGGTGTTCATCGTCGAGTGGCATTAACTCAATCGCTTCACCGCTATGTTGCGCGGCTTGTGTGAAGTTCTCGCGCAGCGTTTGCGATTCGCTAAATAGTCCAGCTCTGTTATGGCCGAGCGCCGCGACAACCGCGCCTGTCAGTGTTGCGACATCGACAATGCTATGCGGTTTATGGTTGCGCTGCAGATATGTTAGCGCATCAGCCAAAACTAGACGGCCTTCTGCGTCTGTATTTTTAATTTCAATCGTTTTGCCCGCCATTGATGTAATGACATCATCAACGAGATAGGCATCAGGTGCGATGCGGTTTTCAACGAGGCCAACAATCGCCGCGACTTTAACCGCGGCTTTCTTTTCAGCAAGTGCCTGCATCGTGCCGACCACAGCGGCTGAACCGCACATGTCAAATTTCATGCCGATTTGGCCTGCGCCGGATTTAAGCGAATAACCGCCCGTATCATAAGTAACGCCTTTGCCGACAAGGCCAACTGGCGCGGCAAGCTCGTTATTTGTACCATCATATTCCATGACGACCATGCATGGCTTATGAGTAGCAGAGCCACCAACAGCTAAAGCTGCGCCCATGCCGAGTTTTTGCATTTCTTCATAAGAAATTACCCGCGTTTTTACGCCAAGCGGCCCAAGCTTTTCTTGGATCTGATTGGCATATGTTTCTGGGTAGAGAACATTTGGCGGCTCATTGCCTAAATCACGCGCCCAAACGCGCCCTTTTGATATTGCCATGATGTTGTCAAATTCAGCTTTAAGGCTGTGAACATCTTCATAGGACACGTTCAAGAATTTATTGTTGTCTGTTGGCGCGCTTTTATATTTATCAAAGGCATAGGATGCTTCATAAGCGGCATTCGCGATTTGTGCATATATTGTGCTGCCATCAGGCTTAAACTTTTTGTGATCATCGGCGAGCAGTAAGCCGTTATCAAGCTTTTGCGACTTTAGGCTTGTGAACAATGCCTGCCCAATCTTTTCTGATGTGGCTTTATCAAGCTTGTCAGCCTGTCCAAAGCCAAGCAACATAATGTTTTGATGTCTGGAACCTTGCGGAGCAGGGAGTATAGCGGTTTGTCCTGCCTGTGCGTCAAAGGCGGGAAGAGCCGCGACGCTATGCGCGATGAAGCCATCATATTTAGTATCAAAATCCTTGGCGCGTTCGCCGAGTGTTATCTTGCCTTTTTTATTTGTAAAAACAGGCAGAATAAGCGTCTGTGCGTTGGTCGAGCCTCTTGAACAAAAGGCATTAAGTTTTGTACTTGTCATTATAGATTCCCTGTTTTTTCCTGTTTTTTATTTTATTATTTTTATTGTCATATTTTGTGCAACTTTAAATAGCCGTGCGCATAGGGTCAAGTGTTTTCTATAAAATGCCTTGTGGTGATATCTACAAAAAAGAGTCGAATTCTCTTGAAATATGTCTGTGAATGATCTATCTATTTAGCACTCTCTATTGAGGAGTGCTAATGCACTTTTCTTGAGGGGATAAGGAGCTGCAAGCAGGCTTTAGGTAAAGATGTATGCAGCTTGCTAATATTAACCAATCTTAAGGAGATTAAAGAAATGAAATTTCGTCCTTTACATGATCGTGTATTACTTCGCCGTATCGAAGTAAGTGAAAAAACTGCTGGTGGGATCATTATTCCTGACACAGTAAAAGAAAAGCCTATGGAAGGTGAGATCGTTGCAGTAGGCACTGGTGGCCGCGATGAATCTGGTAAGGTTTTTGCGCTTGACGTTAGCGCAGGCGACCGCGTTCTCTTCTCAAAATGGTCAGGTACAGAAGTATCAATTGATGGCGAAGAGCTATTGGTCATGAAAGAAAGCGACATTATGGGCATCATCGAAGCTGCATAATTAAGCGCTTCGTTAAACCATAAATACGCAAAACATTAATCAACTAAGGAAATTTAAAATGACTGCAAAAGATGTAAAATTTAGCACAGACGCACGCGAACAAATGCTTGCTGGCGTTGATATCATTGCAAATGCTGTAAAAGTAACGCTTGGCCCTAAAGGCCGTAACGTTGTGATCGACAAAGCTTTTGGCGCACCGCGCATTACAAAAGACGGCGTTTCAGTTGCCAAGGAAATCGAACTTCCAAATAAGTTTGAAAACATGGGCGCACAGATGATCCGTGAAGTAGCGTCTAAACAGAACGACGTTTCTGGTGACGGCACAACAACCGCGACAGTTCTCGCACAGAAAATCGTACGCGAAGGCGTTAAAGCGGTTGCTGCGGGCATGAACCCAATGGATCTTAAACGTGGTATCGACCTAGCGGTTGGCCGTGTAATCGAAGACCTTAAGTCACGTTCAAAAGCAGTAAGCGGTAATGATGAAGTAAAACAAATCGGTACAATTTCTGCAAATGGCGACGCTGACATTGGTGCAAAAATTGCTGAAGCAATGGCAAAAGTTGGTAACGAAGGCGTTATCACAGTTGAAGAATCCAAATCTATGGAGCTTGAACTTGACGTTGTTGAAGGTATGCAATTTGACCGTGGTTACTTGTCACCTTATTTCGTAACAAACCCTGAAAAAATGGCGTGTGAGCTTGAAAACCCACTTATCCTTCTTCATGAAGGTAAGCTTTCAAACCTACAAGCAATGCTGCCGATCCTTGAATCAGTTGTACAGTCTGGTCGCCCTTTGATGATTATTGCTGAAGACGTTGAAGGCGAAGCGCTTGCAACATTGGTTGTGAACAAGCTACGTGGCGGCTTAAAAGTTGCTGCTGTGAAAGCACCTGGTTTTGGTGATCGCCGTAAAGCGATGATCGAAGACATTGCGGTTCTTACAGGTGGTCAGGTTATTTCTGAAGATCTTGGCATCAAGCTTGAAAACGTGACAATGGACATGCTTGGCACTGCGAAAAAAGTGACAATCACGAAAGACGACACAACAATGGTTGATGGCGCTGGTGAAACGTCTGCTATCGAAGACCGCGTTGCGCAAATTCGCAGCCAAATCGAAGCATCTTCTTCTGATTACGACACTGAAAAACTGCAAGAGCGTCTTGCGAAACTGGCTGGCGGCGTTGCTGTTATCCGTGTTGGTGGCGCAACTGAAGTTGAAGTGAAGGAAAAGAAAGACCGCGTTGACGATGCAACAAATGCTACGCGCGCAGCAATCGAAGAAGGCGTTGTCGCTGGCGGCGGCGTTGCGCTTCTTTACGCAGCGAAGTCACTTGATGGCGTTGAAGGCATGAATGCAGACCAAAATGTTGGTATCAGCATCATCCGTCGCGCATTAGAAGCACCTGTACGTCAAATCGTTGAAAACGCTGGCGGCGAAGGCTCTATCGTTGTGGGTAAGCTTCTTGACCAAAGCAACACAAACTACGGTTACGATGCACAGAATAACGACTATGTTGACATGGTTGCAAATGGCATTATCGACCCAGTGAAAGTTGTACGTACAGCTATCCAAGACGCAGCATCTGTTGCTTCACTTCTTATCACAACAGAAGCGATGATTACAGACGTTAAGGAAGAAGGCTCATCAGACCCAGCAGCTGCAATGGGCGGCATGGGCGGCATGGGCGGCATGGGTGGTATGGGCGGCATGATGTAAATCATTCCCCAATCATCCAAAGCACCTAAACGCTTTGAGAAAATAAAGAAGCCGGCCTCTATGATTGAGGCCGGCTTTTTTTGTTCTGAAGATACGTGGCTTAGGCTTTTTGTTAACCTTCACTAACGCGCACATAATTGGTTGCAACGCCGTATTGTGGGTCTTCCATGACGTTTTCTTCGACCATGTCGGCATGTTTAAGAAGCAGGCGGCAATCAGCGCTTAAATGAACGAGGTGGAG
>MDTB01213036.1_pt1 | contig 19691 bp, 17 predicted proteins | sample 811161 | NCBI WGS metagenome assembly MDTB01 (sample SAMN05326650, study PRJNA326480) | marine metagenome | isolation source: seawater | place: Mediterranean Sea | collected 2009 | reverse complement strand
TTTTTTTATGGATTGGTCCAAATGACCCACCAAATTTTTTTTTCATATCCATCATTTTATTTTAACCATTGTTTGTTCTTCTTTTTAAAATTTCTGTTCTTAATTTTTCTAATCTTTCATGTGTACCAATGTCACTCCAGTTCCCAATATATTTTTTTCCTAATACTGACTTTTTAGCAATTGCTAGGTCAAAGATTTTTTTTAATGCTATACGCTCTCCTTTCTTAACAGTATTAAACATGTAAGGATGATAAATAGCTAAACCAGAGAATGTTAACTTCTCTATGATTTTATTTGTTTTTTTTTCTGTATGCAGACTTTTAATCAAGCCGGTATTTCTTTCCAAGAGGTAATCACCAAAATGATTCGGAGGATTTTTGACCATAATCAAGCATGCCAATGTTTTTTTATTTTTCATTTCTTGAGCAATTTTATATGCATTATTAAAATTCCAGTCTGACCATACATCACTATTAATTACCAAAAATGGCTCATTGGAATTGTTCCACGGTTCGGCATAAGCAATACCTCCAGCAGTTTCTAAAGGAACAGATGGTTCAAAGCTATATCTTATATTTATATTTTTTCCAAATTTGTTGCCAAATCTTCTACATATTTTAAATCCGAGATGGGACAGATTTATTGTTACATTTGAAAAATTTGCATTGTCCAAATTGACAAGATGTTTTTTCAATAAACTAGTTCCATTTATTTCAATAAGTGGTTTTGGAATTGTGTCAGTTATGGGTTTCAAACGTTTCCCATATCCAGCTGCTAAAATCATTACATTCATATTAAAGGTTAATACTAGTTTCACACTTGCTAAATTTCACTTTTTTTATCAGTTTTTTCTATTTTTGCTAAGAGTTCTGCAAGGTATTCAAATTCGTTGTGCCTTAACAGAATTTCGAGGCACTTATTTCTTACTCTCTTTAAATCATTAAGATATTTTTTTTTCTTGTCTCTGTATGCTAGTCTGCAAAATATACCCATTACTTTTAAGTGTCTTTGTATACTGTTTAGCTCAAAATCATTCCAAAATTCACCGAAACACTCTGCAATCAACAAGTTTTCTTTTTTTGCCTTTTCCCAATATTGTTTAGTCCAAATTAATTCTTGATGATAGTCCCAATTATAGTAAGCATCCCTAATTAAAGAAGCTAAGTCGTAACTAATTGGACCTAATACTGCATCCTGAAAGTCAAGAATACCTGGTTGTTTTTCCTTACTAATGAACATTAAGTTTCTGCTATGAAAATCTCTATGTACTATTACTTTTGGTCCTGTAGAAATTTTTTTACATAAATTTTTCAATATTTTTGTTAGTTCTTCTTTTTCAAAATTTTTTAAATTAATTTTTAAATGTCTTTTAAGAAACCAGGTGTCGAATAGTCCAGCCTCATCAAGGAGCATATCCTTAGTAAAAATTGGTAAATTCAGAGAGTTCAAATCATTAACAAGACCCCATGACTGCAATTTTATTATTGAATTGCAACCCATTTCAATTAACTCAGTAATTGAGTCAGGATTGTTATTGTAATTATTTAGGTAAGTCTCTATTCCAAAATCTTCAATTAGCAAAAAGCCATCTAACTCATTTTCTTCAAAAATTTTTGGAACCTTGATCTTTGCATCTAAGAAAATTTTAGAAACGTAAAGAAATTGATTCAATGGTTCTTTTTCTGGAGGAGAGTCCATTAAAATCAAGGATTTACGGCTGTTTTTAAAATTTATTCGGAAGTAACGTCTGAATGAGGCGTCTTCGGATGCAGGTCTTATGCTGTCAATATTAATATTTTTTGACAAATTTAAAGTGTTTATCCAGTCAATTGCAGACATAACTCGGCTATCATTTTTAATAGTCGCAAAATTCTCAAAACTTTTCATGGTTAGTTAATGAAAAACAAAGATATTAGTGTTAATTCTTATTTATACTCCTTATTAACATTAAGGTGGTGCTTAATTGCATTTACAATTTTCTTTTTAAGTTTTAATAAATTAATTGCCGATGAGAGAAAAATCTATAATGAACAATCAGTTTCTAACCATTTACGGTTAGACACAGAATTAAGACTTAAGCCTGAATCAAGCTCTGGACCAAATTATTTGAGCGGAGAGGAAATCGAGGGTCAGATTGATGACTTTATAATTGTTAAAAAAAATGCTCAACTCAGAAGAATGGGTATGAGTCTAAAAGCAGATAAATTAAATTACGATTTGGTTGATGGTGAATTAGATGCAAGTGGAGGTGTAACCTTATTTAGAGAGGGAGAACTCTTCGTTGGCCCTAGACTTGTTTTAAATCCATCGACTATGCAAGGATTTTTTGAACAAGTAACATACGACTTTAGTAGAATCAATGGTAGGGGATTTGCCCAAAAAGTTGAATTTGTTCAACATCGTGAAATTTTACTTAAGGATGCAACTTTTACCACTTGTTCATTAGATCGACCTGCTTGGGAAGTTAGATCGACTTCAATCTTAGTAGATGATATAAGGTCAGTTGCTGAAACCCAGAATTCAGCACTGTTCTGGAATGATTCAAAAGTATTACCTCTAGGAGATATTTCTTTTTCAATTTCTGGGAAAAGAAAAACAGGTCTGCTAGCTCCAACTTTTTCTTTTAATTCTAAGTTGGGTTTAGATCTAACTGCACCTTACTATTGGAACCTTGCTCCAAACCGAGATTTAACTCTTTTCCCAAGAATTGTCGGAAGAAGAGGGGTGCAATTGGGAGGTGAATTTCGTTTTTTAAGTAATAATCAAGCTGGTGAATTAGGTTTTCAATTACTACCCTCTGACAGAATTACGAATGAAGACAGATGGTTAGCAAGAATTTCTCACACATTTCACTTGTCGAACGACAAATTATTAGGAATAAGTGGAATAAGGGTCTCAGACAATAATTACTTTGCTGATTTTGGTTCTTCTGTTCTTGCTGCTTCTCAGCGTATATTACCGGCGAACATTCAAATGCATGGTAATTTTATGGGTTGGCGATATCAGACAATGTTTCAAAGATATCAAGTTTTACAAGATCCAGGGGCACCAATTTTACCTCCCTACGAGTGGAGTCCACGTTTGCGTTTTGTAAACTCAAAAATTATGACCATTGGTAACTTAGATTTTGATTCCTCAGGAATAATCGAACTTACCCATTTTACTCACCCATCGATGGCTGAGGGAACAAGATTAGTTACTGAAGCAAACTTTTCGACCCCAATCCAAATAAGTGGTGTTCGTCTATTACCTCAGGCTGGATTGCATTTAACATCATATAGTCATTCCAAGAATGGGAGTCAGGAATTGACAAAAAATAGATTTGGTATTGATCAATCTCTCATAGGAGTATATTCAAACAATGTTGGGACTAACACTCCTTCATATTCTAGAATGCTACCAAGTATAAGTTTGGAAGCATCTTCAATTTTAGAGAGGAAGACAGTATTTAAAAAAATTAAGTACACTCACTCAATTGAACCAAAATTATTTTATGCTTTTACTCCTTATACTGATCAGTCGAATTATCCGGTTTTTGACTCTACTAGTATCACATCAAGTTTAGCTCAGTTACTATCTGAAAACAGTTTTTTTGGTAGTGATAGAATTGCAGATAAAAATTACGTAACAGCTGCTATAACAACTAGACTTTTTGAGGACTCAGGTTATGAAAGACTCAGAGCGTCAGTAGCGCAAAGATATTATTTTGATCAACAACGCGTAGTTCTTCCTGGACAACCTGTTAGATCAGACAATGAATCAGATCTTTTTTTTGAGACAGCTGTTAAAGCAACTAAAGATATTTCGATAACGGCCCTGGGACAATACACGAGAAAATTAGCATTATGGCAATCTCAAATTGTTGGTTTGCGCTATTCACCTAAGGCTGGAAAATCTTTCTCGTTTGACTATAGATTTACGAGAGACTCAGTTGATTCGGCTGATTTTGCTTTTCAGTCGCCAATTTTTAAGAATTGGTATGGTGTAGGAAGATATAATTATTCCTTTCAAAGAAGAAGTGAAGCTTCAGGAAATCAGCCGCCAGGGCTTGTAGAGGCTTTAATTGGATTAGAATATGATGGTGGTTGCTGGGTTTCAAGATTTGTTGCACAGAGATATGTAACCGGTGCTAGTCAATCTACTAATGCTTTCTTCTTTCAGATAGAATTGAATGGTATTGCAAGAGTTGGAGCTGATCCATTAAGTGCATTAAAAAGGGGAATCCCAAATTATAAAATGATTAATCATTTGACGCCCTTACCAGCGACGTATGAAAACTTTCAATAGAATTTTGATATTTTTAATATGAAAAATTATTTTCTTTATTTTGTATTTTGTTTCTTTTCTAGTGGTGTTTTTGCAGTTGAAATTTCAAAAAATTTCTTTGACCGTGTTGTTGCAGTTGTTAATGGAGAAATAATCTTAGCTAGTGATTTAAATTATGAGTTAAGAAAGGAATTTATTCAAAAGAGTGGTTTCAATGAAAGATCGTCAAACAATTCCTCCAAAAATGCTCTTCTTGATAAGATGATAAACGAAATGATATTGCTTCAAAGAGCAAAGAATTTAAAAATTATTGTCGATCCTATTATTGTAAAAAATATTATTGCTGATATTGCCAAAAGAGGAGATATTTCCACTATTCAGTTAGTAAAAGAAATAGAAAAGAAAGGATTAAGCTTCGAAAGATTTGAAAAAAATATTGAAAAAGAATTAATTTTTTCTAGACTTCGAGAAATTGAAGTTGAGAGCCAGCTCCGTATATCTGAGAACGAGATAGATCTTTTTTTGGAATTTAATACTGAAAATAACCTTAGGAATGAAGAAGTTTTGATCAGTCAATATAAAGTCTCATTCAAAGGGAATATGGATAGAAAATCAAAAAAAGAATTAAGAAAAAAAGTTATTGAAAAAATGAGCGATGTTAATGATTCTTTATCAATTGATGGAAGTATTTTAAGAGATTTTAAACCAATGGGATGGCGAACATACGATAGATTACCAAAAATTTTTGTTAGTGAAGTGCAACTTTTGAAACAAGGAGAATATTCCAAAATCATTGAGAGTCCAAGTGGATTTCATGTTTTGCGCCTTGATGATCGACGATCTTCACTTATTGAAAAAAAAATCCCCACCTTTAAAGTCCGTCACATTCTATTAAAAGTTGACTCTCCACAACAAGAGAAAATTGTTCGTAGTAGGTTACTTGAATTACGGGGCGAGTTACTTGCGGGAGCAATTTTCTCAGATTTAGCAATGCAATTTTCGGAAGATATAGCCTCTAGTAAAAGCGGTGGGGAACTCGGATGGGCTTATCCTGGTGATTTTGTTCCTGAATTTGAGTCAGCTATAAATCAAATGAAAATTGGGGAAATAAGTCAGCCTGTGCGTTCAATGTTTGGTTATCACTTAATTGAACTTATTGAAAAAAAAGATGAAACCTTAACACCTGAGAGACAACGAACAATAGCAAAGATGATACTACGCGAGAGTAAGCTTGAAGAGTCAACGAAAGAATGGATAAGAGAGTTGAGAACAAATAGTTATGTCGATATAAAACAGTCCAAACCAAAATTATAAAAAATTGTTAAAGTATTTACCAAAAAAAAGACTAGGACAAAATTTTTTAACGGATCATTCAGTAATAAATTCTATTTTAGAGCTTGCAAATTACAATCATGACGATTGTATTTTAGAAATTGGTCCGGGGAAAGGTGCCTTAACTGAATGGTTGAGTCATAGTGAGTTAAGGTTAAAAGTTCTTGCAGTTGAACTAGATTTGAATCTTTTTTTCTATTTACAAGATCGTTTCAAAGGAAATAATTTTGGAATTATTCACGGAGATATTTTAAAAATAAATTTAGAACATATCTGCGATGAGTTTTTTGGACAACAATCAAAGTGGAGAATAATTGGTAATTTACCTTACAACATTTCTACACCTTTACTATTTAAACTGTTTAGTTTTAAAAATAAAATAATTGATCAGTTTTTTATGTTGCAAAATGAGGTTGTTGATCGTATGACAGCAACCCCAGGAAATAAAGCATATGGTAGGCTATCTGTAATTCTTCAGTCAACTTACTGCATGGAAAAGTTAATGGTGATTGAACCAGAGTCTTTTTTTCCGGTTCCAAAAGTTAGATCTGCTCTGGTCAAAATGAAGCCAAATCAAATTTTGTATGATGAAATCAAAGACTGGACTACTTTTTCTACTTTAGTAACTAAGGCATTCTCCTGTAGAAGAAAAACCATAAAAAATAATCTTAAGGAATTTATTCACCACCTTAATTTTAAAAATACTGAAGGTAAATTAGGAGATAGACCTGAAGATTTTTCCGTTGAAGACTATATTGAATTGGCCAATCAGATTGTTGATTTTAAAAATATTTAAATAGACGAATTATTTTCAATCCAAATATTAACTTCTTTAATTATTTGTTCAGGCTTTTTATTATTTGGCATAATTGCTGGCCCTATTAAAACTTTAATTGTGCCTGTTTTCTTTATCCAAGCATTTTTTTTCCAATATAGTCCCGAGTTATGAGCTATGGGTATTATGGGAACATTAAAGTGTTTTGCTAGGATTGCAGCACCAATTTTATATCTTTTTTTTTCTCCAGGTAAAGTCCTCGTTCCCTCTGGAAACAATACTATCCAACGATTTAGGGAAAATTGATTAGGAGCTGAATTTATGATCTGATCCAAAGCTCTTTTTCCGGTTTTACGATTTATATGAATCATTTTAAGAAGACCAATTCCCCAACCAAAAAATGGTATGTAAAGAAGTTCCTTTTTGAAAACAAAACATACATGTTTTTGTAAGCCATTAGCTAAAAAAAAAGTTTCCCATGCTGATTGATGTTTGGAACAGATTATAGCTGGAGCATTCATCATAGATTTGAGGTTCTCACGGCCATCTATTTCGTAATTTATGCCAAGCAAAAATTTAGCCATAAAGATATTCATTTTTGGCCAAATCATAGTAAAAGAATACCTTTGAGCGATGTTAAAGAAAGGAGCTGTCATTAACACCAAAATCCCCCAAATTGAAACCGAAATAGACTGAAAAATAATAAACAAAGTGGACTTAAACATTTGAATCAATGTGTGAGTTTCTCAACTGCTAAAGCTAAGTTTTTAAATACCATAGTTTGAACAGGTATTTTTTTGAATCCTTTTTTATTTTCCTCGAATGTTTTTAAGCCGTTTCCAGTTAAAACTAGCCAAGGTGTGGCTCCTGCTTTTTGAGCTGCAATAAGATCACTATATGAGTCTCCAATAAATTTCACATTTTTTAAATCTGAATTAAATCTATTTTTTATTTCATCTAACATTCCTGAATTTGGTTTTCTGCAGCTGCAATGGTCCTCAGGTTTATGAGGACAAAAAAATATTGCATCAATCATACCCCCGTACTGTGCCAATGTGTTCAGCATTTTTGAGTGAATAGCGTGCAAATCTTCAAATGTAAAGAGCCCTCTACTAATACCTGCCTGGTTGGTTGCAATGACAACTAAATATCCAGCACGATTAAGCTTTGCAATTGCTTGAGCACTTCCCTCTATTGCAATCCATTCTTTCGGTGTTTTAATGTAGTTTGGCGAGTCATGATTAATTACTCCATCTCTATCCAAAATAACTAAAGATCTTTTCATAACAGTTATTCAACTAAAAGTGATAGTTCCGCGACTTCATTCATCGTTTTATTTAAGGTCATGAGTAAACAAAGTCTATTAATTCTTAATTTTTCATTTGTTGTATTAACAAGTACATCATTGAAGAAATTATCAACTGGAGATTTTAATTTGCATAATTCAAATAATGTTTCTTTAAATTTTTTATCACTAATGAGTTTGCTTGTACTGGTAGCAACGACTGTTAACTGATTAAATAATATAAATTCAGATTTCTCTTGGAATAAATTCGGATCAAGCATTTCTGGATCAATATTTTTTGTAGCCTTTCTTAGGATATTATTTATTCTTTTATTTGTTGCACATAACCCCCTGGATTCAGGAATACTTAAGAAATGTGAAATGGCATCAAGCTTATTTGATATTTCAAATAATTTACCATCAAAATTCATGAGAACTGCATCTATATTTGCAATTGGAAATTTACGTTCTTTTAATAAGTTTGAGAGCCTTTCCAAAAAAAACGACTTTAATTTAGAAAAGTTATCATCCAAAGTGAGGTTATATTTTAAGCTCTGAGATGCATAGTTAATTATATCATCCAAATTAATATTAACTTTATTTTCCATAATAATTCTTATAATTCCTATAGCATTTCTTCTTAATCCCATGGGGTCTTTTTCACCAGTTGGAGTTACTCCTACACTCCATAAACCAACAATACTTTCTATCTTATCTGCCAAACTAAGACAATTACCTAACATTGTATTTGGTATTTGATCACCAGAAAATCTTGGTAGGTAGTGTTCTTCTATTGAGATGCTTACCTCTGAATTCTCACAATCAAATTGAGAATAATATTTACCCATAACACCTTGTAATTCAGGAAATTCACCAACCATTTTTGATACTAAATCGGCTTTGGAAAGTAGAGCAGACCTTTCACATAATTTTTCGTCTAAGCCTAGTATAATCCCAAATTTTTTTGTTAAAAAAACTAATCGCTGTGTTCTCTCAAATATATTTCCAAGTCTGTTGTGATAAATGACTTTTTTGAGTGTATCTAAATTATTCTCAAGTCTATTTTGTCTATCTAAAGTGAAAAAAAATTGGGCATCAGATAATCTTGCTTTCAAAACACGCTCGTTTCCATTTATGATGGCTTCGGGGCGATCTGTTTTAATATTACTCACTATTAAAAATTTATTAGATAATTTACCAGTGCTTGTTTTTACAGGAATATATCGCTGATGTTTCTGCATCGTTAAGATCAAACACTCAGGTGGAATGTTTAAGAATAAATTATCAAAACTTCCCTCATACACTGCAGGAAATTCACACAAAGATGTGATCTCATTTAACAATTCTTCAGTTAAATAAAGATGATCAAGTTGAAATTTTTTTTCTATTTCAGCTTTTACTTTATTTTTTCTTTTTTCAAAATTGGGAATCACTTTCCCAATTCTTTCTAACTGCTCTTCGTATTCCTCTGCATGTGATATCTCAATATTTCTTTCCCCAATAAACCTGTGGCCACCAGTAATCCTATTACTTTCTAATCCAATTGCGTTAATATGAATAGTTTTATCACCATGTAATGCAAGTAGACTGTGTGCAGGTCTGACGAATCTTATATCCTCAATTTTTTTCTCTATATTTAATTTTTGATAAGACATAACTTTTGCTATAGGCAGTTTTTTTATACTCTCAGTTATGGCCATTTGAACCGATGTAGTCAAGCCAATACCATCTATGTTGACATTAAGAAATAAGTATTCTTGTTTACCAGTTGTTTTAAATTCTATTTTTTTTAAAATAAAACTATCAATGTTTTTCTTGTCGAAGTCATTTTCTTTAATATTGAAATCGATAGAAATTCTATTTTTAGGGTTGGAAATTATTCCAATAATTTTTTTTCTGAGTAATTCAGTTGGTTTCCCTTCTTCATCAAAACTTATTTCTTTTGGGAGAATTTTTAGTTCTTTATTTGAAACCTCTCCTTTATCCTTAATGTCTGTGATTTGTAAACCAATTCTCCTTGGAGTAGCAAAAACATTTAATTTAGAATCTTCGGAAGTTAAGGCGTCATTCTTTAGTTTTTTGAAAATTTCAGCTGCAAAACTCTCAGAAATAATTTTTAGAGTTTTTGGTGGCAATTCCTCCGTAAGCAACTCTAAGAGCAAAGTTTCATGGGTCACATCAACATCCAATCAATGGAAAGCCGAGCTTTTCCCGGGATTTTAAATAGTAATTACCAACACTCTTTGAAAGATTTCTGATTTTTTTGATATAAATTGATCTCTCAGTTACGGAAATAGCTCCACGGGCATCAAGTAAATTGAAAATATGAGCTGTTTTTAATGTTTGTTCATAGGCTGGAATAGTAAGAGCTTTGTCTAACAATCGTAAAGCTTCCGATTCATAATTGGTAAATAATTCCAATAATTGTTTTACATCACTAGATTCAAAATTATATTTAGAGTATTCAACTTCATTTTGATGAAAAATATCGCCATACTTTAAACTGGTGTTTCCATTTTTGTCTTGGCTCCAAACCAAATCATAAACATTTTCTATTTTTTGTAAATTCATGGCAAGTCTTTCAATTCCATAAGTAATTTCACTCATTATAGGTTTGCAGTCCATTCCAGCAACTTGCTGAAAATATGTAAATTGAGTTACCTCCATTCCATTGAGCCATACCTCCCATCCTAACCCCCAAGCACCTAAGGTCGGATTTTCCCAATTATCCTCGACAAACCTGATGTCATTTTCTTTAGGGCAAATATCTAATTTTTCTAGAGAATTAAGATAAAGGTCAATAATGTCCTCAGGATGAGGCTTATGAACAACTTGAAATTGGTAGTAGTGTTGCATTCTATTTGGGTTTTCGCCATATCTACCATCGGAAGGTCGCCTAGATGGTTGAACATATGCTGACTTCCATGGTTCTGGTCCTATTGCCCGTAAAAAAGTTGCAGGATGGGAAGTACCAGCGCCTACTTCTATATCTAAAGGTTGTAGAAGTGCACAACCATTTTTTGACCAATATTCTTGAAGATGCAAAATTATTTCTTGAATGGTTTTCATATTATTTATGATCTAATTTTTTAATGATACGGGAATAAAGATTTTTATTGGACGTAATAAAAGTATAGAGTAATACAATAGATGATAAGACTAAAATAATGTAGTCAGTAGTAATGTTGTAGATAGTTTGGCCTTTTGTGCCTTGTACTTTTGTCAATAAAAAATCAGATTTCATGGGTTCAAGAGACTCTAAAATTCTTCCCTTGTGGTCTATCGAAGCTGTAATTCCTGTATTTGTTGATCTGATCATAGGGCGGCCAGTTTCTAAACTTCTCATACGACTTGCCTTTAGATGGTAGTCTAAAGCGTTAGTATTTCCGAACCAGGCTAAATTGCTGATATTTAGGAGTATTGAAGGATTTTCATATTTTGATTTTGAAGAAAAAATGTAGGCAATTTCTTGTCCAAATAAATCCTCAAAACATATATTTACGCCAATAAATTGGTCATTTATTTTAATAGGTCTTTGTGGAAGTTCTCCTCTTTTAAAATTACCTAGTGGAATGTTCATCATATCTACAAACCACTTAAAACCCCAAGGAATAAATTCTCCAAATGGAACTAAGTGATATTTGTCATACGTATTAAAAATATCTAGATTTGAATATTGGGTTTTTTTTAGAGCTATCAAAGAGTTTGTCCAATTCCCATTAATTCTCTGCGGTATTCCAGTTAACATAACTGAATTATTTCTTTCCAATAGTTCTTCTACCTCTCTGTAAATAATAGGATTTAATTCTTTCCAAGGTCTTGTAAAAGCTGTCTCTGGTAAAACAAATACATCTATATCTTTAGACTTTTCGGTTGCACTCTTTAAAAGATTTAAATGTATTTTCTGAGACTTTTTTTCATGCTCTGGATCGAATTTTATTTTTTGAGAAATAGATCCTTGAATTAATGCAACATTTAGTACCTGGCCATTTTTGATAATATGATTTGACCAATAATTCAAAAAACTAGCAATAAAACAAATTACAATTGCAACAATTAGAGATAATTTTCTTGAATGACATGCTAACGCAGCAAAGTATGTAGCCAAAAATCCTACACCAAAAGATCCAATATAAGGTGCGTAAAAAGAGAAAACACTGTCAATTTGCAAAACTCCAATGTTTAACCAAGGAAAGCCACCAAAAAAGTTACTTTTAGCCCATTCTGCAAGGCATACTAGCGAGGCAATATTAAAAGGGCCTAATTTAAACTTCTTAATTAAAAAACCAGAAATTAAATAAAATGAAGCTACATATCCCGATAACAAAATTGTTGCAATTACTGCAATAAAAAAATTCAATCCACCAAATTTCGTCAAACTAATAAATATCCAGTGTAGTCCCCAAATGCAGGCTAGCAAAATAAGAATAGCAGCAATCTTAAAGTTAAGGTCTGATTTACTTTTCCAGAGATATATTACTATACTGAGAAAAACTAAATGGATTAAGCTAGCTGTCCAATCCTGAATCATTAGTCTTTTGCGAATTTGTTTTAAACATTGATCTTTCAGCTATTAGAAGATGAACTCGTCTGGCATCTGCTCTTTGAATTTCAAATCTGACCCCATTTAATTCAACTGATTCGCCTCTTCTGGGAACATGACCTAGGTGATCAGTTACATAACCCCCAATTGTTTCAACTGAATCACTAGAGAATCGACTTGAAAAAACCTGATTAAATTGATCTATAGGCGTGCCAGCTCTAACTCTATATCTATTTTCTTGGTATGGAATCTGCAGAATATTATCCTTTTCTTCATCCGTATCGTGTTCATCTTCTATATCTCCAACTATTTGCTCTAAAACATCCTCGATGGTAATTAAACCACTTATTCCCCCGTATTCGTCAATTACTATTGCCATATGATTTCTATTTATTCTGAAGTCTCTCAACATAGCATTGAGTTTTTTTGACTCGGGTACAAAAACAGCTGGGCGCATTAGACCTCGCAAATTTTCATCTTTATTACGAACAACAGATAGTAAATCCTTTGTAAGCAATATACCAATGACTTCATCTTTTTTTCCATCCGTTACGGGAAAACGAGAGTGGGCTATTTTTGTGACGTAATCAAAAATCTTATCAACATCATCATCAATATTTATGAAATCAACTCTAGCCCTAGGAACCATAACATCTCTAACTGCTAAGTCAGAAATTTGAAGAACTCCTTCCATCATTGAAACAGCATCAGCACTTAGAACGGCATGTTCTTCAGCCTCATGAATCTGCTCAATAAAGTCTTCTTTTCGATCACCTCTTTTGAATAATCGTAAAATTAAGCGTTTTAACAAGGATTTAATTCGGCCCAGTCTAGGGTCGGGTTCAATCATGCAAGGGCATGTGTAGTCAAGGAATTATCATTCTGCCATAAATTTAAGATTTTGTTTTGAAAAAAACTAATTTTTAGTGTACGGGTTAGAGATATTGAATCTTTTTAAAATAATAATCTCCAGATTTTCCATTATCTTCGCAGTTTCTTCGTTATTATGATCAAAACCTGCTGCATGTAAAGTACCATGAACTATTAAATGAGCAATATGGTGGTCGAACTTAATTTTTTTCTCACTACACTCTTTTTCTATGATTGGAATACACAATACTATATCTGCTATTAGTGTAGGAAAATGATCATATGTGAATGTTAATACATTAGTTGGGTAATGCTTTTTTCTATAAGTCTTATTTAATTGTTTACTTTCTATCTCATCAGTGAAACGTATTGTTATTTCTGATGATATATTTTTTTTACCGTTAAAAATTTTTTTTAAAACTGGGAAATCCCCAATAAATTCAATTGATCTTGTGATTAATCTTTTAATTCTCGGATCACTAATTGGAATTTTCTTTCTAGTAAATTTTTTAAAATAATTTTTTTGTATGGTCACATCAATTTCAATCAGAAATCACTCCTCTCAAACTGTTAGCCATTACTTTTGTGATTGTAACTTTTTTTAATTCTCCAATTACTGACTCATTTCCTGGAAAATTTACCACACGATTACACTCAGTCCTGCCCATCAATTGACTCTTATCCTTTTTGGAAACTCCTTCTACCAAAACCCGGAGAGAATTACCTAATAGCTTTTGATTAAATTTCAGGGAGTTGACTTTTATTTTTTCTTGTAATTTTGAGAGCCTTTCTAATTTAGTATCATGCTCAATTTTGTTTGGCAAAGATGAAGCTGGAGTTCCAGGCCTATCACTGTATGCAAAAGAAAAAGCACCATCAAAATTTACAACATCTATTAAATCGAGTGTTTTCTCAAAGTCCTCTTCAGACTCTCCGGGAAACCCTACTATAAAATCAGTAGTTATTGAAATATTGGGTCTTATACATCTAACTTTTCGAATAATTGATTTATATTCCAGTGACGTGTAGCCCCTTTTCATAGCAGATAAAACTCTATCACTTCCTGATTGAACTGGTAAATGCAACTGATTCATCAACTTAGTAAACTTCGAGTACGAATCTATTAATTTATTGGTAAATTCTTTTGGATGAGAGCTTGTATAACGTATCCGGCTGACACCGCCGATTTCATTTATTAATTCTAACAGTGAAGAAAAATCTACTCTGTACTTTTCATCAAAATAAGCATTAACATTCTGACCAAGTAGTGTTATTTCTTTAACTCCGCTCTCAACCAAATTGTTAATTTCGCTTAAGACACTTTCAATGGACCTGGAAAATTCAGTTCCCCTTGTATAGGGAACAACACAGAATGAGCAATATTTACTACATCCTTCCATGATTGATACAAATGCAGTGGGCCCTTTGTTTTCAGATTCTGGTAAATTATCAAACTTTTCAACTTCAGGAAAAGATAAATCAATCTGGGATTTCTTTGTTTTGTGTTTCCTTTTGATCATTTCTGGAATTCTATGAAGAGTTTGCGGCCCAAAAACAATGTCAACATATGGTGCCCTTTGTAAAATATTTTTTCCTTCTTGACTAGCAACACAACCACCGACTCCAATTAAAAGATTTGGATTTTCTGTTTTGTATTGTTTAATTCTTCCAAGATCAGAAAAAACTTTTTCTTGAGCTTTTTCTCTTACTGAACAGGTATTGAATAAAATTATGTCAGCTTCATTTGGGGAATTAGTTTTATCAATTTTTTCATCGGCATTCAATATTTCAGAAATTTTTTCTGAATCGTACTCATTCATCTGACATCCGAATGTTTTAATATAGAGCTTACGTGTCATAAAACACCATTAAATTTTATATACATTGTCTAATATTAAATCAATTTTAAAAAAAAATATTTCTCGTCCAACTTTACGGCCTGGTATTAAGCCTATTGATGTTTTAGCGTGGTCAAGTCTGGATTTTGCTAATTCTGGTTACACTACAGTAGTATTAACCGCAATTTTTAATGTTTTTTTTGTAACAATCATCATGGAAGGTAGCGATAACGGGACACTTGCATGGACCAGTATTTTGTCTTTAAGTTACTTGACAGTTATGGTGACAGCTCCATGGATTGGTGCTTATGTAGATTCGACTGGTAAACACAAAAAAATATTGTATCTAGCAACAATTTTTTGTGTATTTCCTACTCTTTGTCTAGGTTTTTTCGGTCCTGGCATGTTTTTCTTATGCGCAATTTTTTTGGTCATTTCGAATTTTTCATACTCAGTTCACCAAGATATTACTGCATCATACTTAATAAATTTATGCGAACAACAACATTTAGGTAAAATTTCTGGCTTCGGATGGGCTTGGGGCTTTGTTGGTGGGCTCATTACCTTAATTTTATGTTTACTTTGGGTATCCTACGTTCCGGTAATCTTTGAAGACCCAGTTTTGTATAACCAAATCAAGGTTTCAGGTTCTATGGTAATAACTGCTAGTATTTTTGGGGTCGTCAGTTTTACGGCAATAAAAAAATTAAAAAAATTTCGATATCCAAATCATTCTTTAAACTGGAAAAAAGCCTGGCATAAAGTCCTCAAAAATTTACAAAAAAGAGATGATCGCAAAGATATATTTGATTTTCTGTTGTGTGTTTATGTCTATCAGTCGGGAATAGCTTCAGTAATTACTATTGCCGCAATTTATGCAAAAGAAGTCATGAATTTTAATATTGATCAAACAATTTATATGATTCTGATCGTAAATATTACTGCGTGTGTTGGTGCCTTTGGCTTTGGATGGCTTCAGGATTTCATTGGACATAAGTTAAGTTTGTTGTTTTCTTTATTTACTTGGTTAGCAACAGTAATTATTATTTATTTTGCACAAGAAATATGGATTTTTTGGTTAGCTGCGAATTTGGCAGGTTTTGCAATGGGCGCATCGCAAAGTGGGGCAAGAGCTGCAATAGCTCATATGTCACCAAAAAATGAGCAAGCATCTAATTTTGGGCTATGGGGATTTTCAATTAATGCTGCATCTGCGACTGGCCCTTTTGTTTATGGATTGATTACGTTTCTGACTAATAATGATCACAGATTGGCGATTATTGCTCTAGGGATTTTTTTTATTTTAGGTATCCTTTTACTATTACGATGCCAATTTAGAGGATCGGAAGAAAATTGATTTATTCATAAAACTTCAAAATAATTATATAAATATTTAGCCAATATCAATCTTAAATTTAGTAAGTTTTTCTATGAAAGTCGGGGGTGTTATGTTTTCAATTGAAGAAATAAATGAGTTTTTTAAAATAAGACGTAATCTTCATTCTTATCCTGAATTAAAGTACCAAGAATTCCGAACTGCAAAACTTATTAAAAATTTTTTAATTAAAGTCGGCTTTGATGAAATTAAAACAGGATTAGGAGAAACGGGACTTGTTGGTGTCCTAAAAGGAAACTTAGAATCAAGAAATCAATCACAAAAATCAATTGGAATAAGAGCCGACATGGACGCATTACCTATATATGAGGAAAATATGTTTGCTCATGCAAGTAAAAATAAAGGAGTGATGCATGCATGCGGACACGACGGACATTCTACTATTTTATTGGCCGCTGCAAAAAAATTATCTGAAAATAGAAATTTTAATGGAAAAGTTCATTTTATTTTTCAACCTGCCGAAGAAGGTGGTGGAGGTGCGAAGGCCATGATGGATGATGGTCTATTCAAAAGATATCCAATGGACGAGATTTATGCTCTGCATAATTGGCCAGGTATGAAAGAGGGTACTTTTGGGTTTAAGTCAGGTCCAATAATGGCATCAAGCAATCAGTTTGAAATAGTAATTCAAGGTAAAAGTGGTCACGCAGCCATGCCTCATCTTTGTGTTGACCCAGTAATAGTTGCATCACATTTTATTCAATATTTTCAATCAATTACCTCTAGATTGATGGATCCGATTGAACCTGCAGTAATATCTGTCTCAAAAGTGGTTGCTGGTGAATCAGCCAATATCATAAGTGATGAATGTAAGTTGCTTGGAACAGTTCGAACCTTTAACTTTGATGTGCTTGATAAAATTGAGAAACTTATGATAGAGGCATGTTTGTCCATTCCAAAATTATTTGGAGCAAAGGCAAGTCTTAACTTTGTGAGACAATATCCTCCAACAATCAATTACAAAGATCAAACGAATTTTGCAATCAAAATAGCTGAAAAGTTAGTAGGAAAAAATAATGTTTTCAAAGAAGTTCAACCAAGCATGGGAGCTGAAGATTTTGCATTTATGTTAGGAGAGTGTCCCGGCACTTATTTTTTTTTAGGAAACGGTGAACTCAAAATCAAAAATAAAGAAGTCATTCCTAGGGCAAAATCATGCTCGTTACACAACTCAAAATATGATTTTAATGATAATATCATTGCAATCGGAGCAGAGTTTTGGGTAAGTTTAATACACTCTAGACTTGGTAAACTTACTGATAATTAAACCTTGTTATTCCGAGTTCATCAAAATTTTTTTGCTCTAAGTCTTGATTTCTTTTGGTTGCAATAGATTGATCTCTTTCAACTAAAAACTCAGTCTTTTTTTTCTCTTTAAGAGCTTCAATGAGCTTATCTTCTTCATTTTGCAGGAGCTTCTCAGCCTGCTTTTCTTCACTTTCAATAATTTCAATCAAATCTTGTACCTGTTTTATGAAATGTCTAAAAGATACATGTTCATCTATTGAGTGTTTTAACTCCTGTGCTTTGTGGAGTCTTGATTGATAGTCACTCAGCATTTCATAGAGTTGAATTTTTTGTGCAGTAATTTTGTTTAAAGATTTATTGGCTAGGTTTACTTTCTCCCTTGACTCTTTAAGTTGGTCTTGTGCTAGTTGATCTATAATGGTCCACGCTTTTGTTGTCATTGAATTAGCCTATTGCCAGTATCAAAATTAGAAGCTGTCTTGGAATTTGGGGTTTTGGAGTTTTTTTGATTTGAAGAATTGTCTGTTTGAATAGTTTGATTTTCATTATTATTATTTAAATTCAATCCTTGACTGGTACCTGATGTTGGGTTGTTTCCAAGTCCTTTATTCATTAAATTTTTAATATTTTTGATTGTTGTTTTAAATTCCTCGGGAGAATTCATCTCTTGTTGAAGAAAATTTACCATTGAAGTTCTCAGACTAATCGCCTGGTCAAGTTCGGGATTTGAACCTGTTTTGTATGCCCCAACTTGAATTAAATCTTCATTTTGTTGATAAAGCGACCAAAGTCTTCTAAACCTACCTGATATTTGATGTGTTTCATTATCAACTAAGTTCTGCATTACTCTAGAAATCGAGCCATTTAAATCTATTGCTGGATAATGAGCTGCATCAGCAAGTTTTCTAGACAAAATAACCTGACCATCTAATGAAGCTCTGGCTATATCAACAATAGGATCGGAATTATCATCGTTTTCAGCTAAAACAGTATATACAGCTGTAATTGAGCCATTTCCAAGTTTACCAACCCCCGCCCTTTCTATTAAATTTGGCAAAAGTGAAAAAACAGAGGGAGGATAACCTTTGGCTGTTGGAGGTTCGCCAATAGCTAGTCCTATCTCTCTTTGCGCATGAGCAACTCTTGTTAGACTATCAATCATCATAAGTACATTTTTCCCCTCATCACGAAAGTATTCGGCAATTAAATGAGAAAGTTGAGTGGCTCGCAATCTTAAAACTGGAGAAATATTTGCAGGTGCAGCTATTACAACTGATTTTGCTAAGCCTTCTGGTCCTAAAGATTCCGAAATAAATGCTTGAACTTCTCTTCCCCTTTCACCAATTAGTCCTATAACTACTATATCGGCCTTTGTAAATTTAGTTAGCATTCCCATCAAACTACTCTTACCCACTCCCGACCCTGCAACAAGGCCTATTCTTTGACCTTGCCCTATTGTAAGTAAACTATTTATGGCTTTGACACCAACATCTAATACTTTCTTTATCGGTCCTCTTTCCATAGGGTTGATAGCAATCCCTCTTAAGGGAAGTTGATTTAAACATTTTGGAATAGGTTTACCGTCAAGTGGTTGGCCATTGGCATCAATGACTCTTCCAAGTAATTCTGGACCGATTTTTGCCAAAGCACTAGGATCTTTAATTCTTACTTTTGCCCCCGGGTTAATTCCGGTAGGAGCAGTAAAAGGCATTAAAAACAAAACTTGGTCCTGGAAACCTACAACCTCAGCTTCAACTTTATGAATTTCATCACTTCCAATGATTTCACATATTGCTCCCAAAGGGGCTTGTAACCCACTGGCTTCAAGTGTTAACCCGACAACTCTCACTAAAGTTCCAAATTTTTGGGGATCTGAAACTTTGAGATCTAACGTTAAATTTTCAACAAAATCTGAAAAATTGGGCTTAAGACCCATCTAAATATCCTCTTTAACTAAAATTTTCGTTGCGTATTATTTATTTGTTGTTTTTTATCTCAATTAACACCTAATTCGGCATCATAATCTTTACAAGTATGCTTTCTTATTTTTCTGAAGGACTATCTGTTTCTTTACTTTCTAGTTGAGTATCATTTTCCTCAGTTGTTGGTTCCTCTTGTTTTTCTGAAGGACTATCTAT
>MDTB01034458.1_pt1 | contig 19693 bp, 16 predicted proteins | sample 811161 | NCBI WGS metagenome assembly MDTB01 (sample SAMN05326650, study PRJNA326480) | marine metagenome | isolation source: seawater | place: Mediterranean Sea | collected 2009 | reverse complement strand
TTGAGCGATTTTGCTAAATCTGTGTCGTAAGCTTTGAAACCACAATTCATGTCATGTATTTTGATTCCACACATCGTTCGCACGAGTAGATTGTAAATCCTCGATGGCCATCGCTTGAGAATATTGTCGCGACGTTTCGCTCGCCATCCACAGACAATATCATTTCCATTCTTAATTTGTTCAATAAATCGAGGTATTTCTGCAGGATTGTCTTGTAGATCACCATCCATAGTGATGGTAATTTGCCCCTGTGCAGCGCTAAACCCCGTCTTGAGAGCAATGGCTTTGCCAAAATTTCGTTTGTGTTTGATGACTCGAACATTTTCTTCAGAATTCTTCAACCCCATCAAGATGTTGAGTGATTCATCTGTCGAGCCATCGTCGATGAAAATTATTTCGTATGAAATGTTCGTAAGGACGGATTTAATTTCCTCAACCAAAGGGACCAAATTTTCTTCTTCATCGAGAATTGGAATTACGATGGACAACTGCAATGTCTTCTCGCTCATGTTCATTACCGAGAATCAAATGAATTAGATATTAACTAATGAAGATATATAGCACATCCTAAAACAGGACCCGAAAACGGTGGCTTGTGGTAGATAGTCCTGGTTCGATTGCAGGGGTTGTGGACTCGGTCAATCGCAGATTCGTACGTTTTTTTGACATGCTTGAAACAAAGTCAAACAATGGAATCTACCTTATGTTTTTGTCACTCACATTGATTATTATAATCCCAATTCTTATTGCATACGAATTTGAAGAAGATTCAACAAGATATGAGCACAAGGATTTGGATATCTTCAGGGACAGGGCAGAGACAATTCTCGAGGGGGATTTACTGTACCGAGATACTGAGCACGTTACACTCTCTCCCCCTCTCATCAACTACCTCTTTGTACCGGCCGTACTGTTAGGGAACACAGCGTTGGTCTGGACCTGTTGGTTTGCTACATTTATTTTCATATCATCCGTTGTTTTGTATCATATCCTCCTTGGGGTATTTGACAAACGCTATGCGATAGCAGGGGCTGTTTTCTTCATCACATCACCGTTTTCAAATTACACCACAATCATGATGATGCAAGATGATGCAATCATTGTGAGTTTCTTACTTCTTGCGCTTTTGTTCATTGTTCGCAAAAGTTGGTACAAAGCTGCTGCAGTTTTTGGTTTGGGAGCAATGACAAAGGTGTTTCCAGCGCTCTGTGCACCCCTCTCTGCCATTGGGCCAAAGTTATGGGAAGATCGATTCAATGCAATGGTAATTGGACTTGGGATAGGTATTCTTGTGACATTACCATTTCTACTCTATGCGCCCGACGAATTTTTGCAGTTTCTCAATTTTTACCTCACTGGCCAGCAACCAGCCTCTGGCGAACAACTAGCCGAAACCGTTTCCGATGTTGAACAACGTGGGATGTCGTTTTGGCGATTTTTTGGAGAATATATCTACTTTGTACCAAGTTCCTTTCTACACTTGATTTTTGTCCTCGCATTGCTCATGACATGGGTCGCAGCCTTGTTGGAGAAAATTGAAATTGTACCCGCTTTTGTATTGTGCATTTTGTGGGTTTTCATATTCTATTCGAAGGTGCACTATGGCTACCATCTGATGATTTTTTCACTTCTCATTCCTTATGCATTACCACATCCTAAACAATTAGCAGGGCTCGGATTTGCTGGATTCTTCATGATTGCTGTCCATCGGATATGGAGAGATACTTCAGTTATTCAAAACCCTGTTATCCACTTGCTGTTAGCCTTCGTGATGTGGTTATATTGGATCAATTGGGCATACATCCTCATCAAGAATCGGAAAAATCATTTCTCAGACATGAGGTCCTGTAACCAATCAACACTCCTTGTTGTTTCTTGGCTAACAGTGTTTTGTTTTTGTTACTATATTGCGTATACGATCCGAATCTTCCTGCGCTGAAAGAGTCTTTTCAACATTATTTTTCTACGTAACGTTTACGTGCTCGTAGCCAACCTTCACTGAAGAAAATTAATGCGTAGAGTGAAGCGAGCCAAAGATGAACATTTGCCATTTCATTCAGCCAAGAAGGTGCAGTATCAAATGGAACTGCAAAAGCAATAAGCATGGAAAGCCAAACGACGGTTAGTCCATGGAGAATCCATCGGAAGACGCCCAAAATCTGAGTTGAATTCGCCCTCATTTCAGACATCTGCGAATCGGTTAGTATTGCTGTTAAACCCATGACTTTGTCCAGGGCACTCCCGCCATTCCATCGGATTCTGCCAAGACGGAATCGATTGATGAAGTCAATGCATGTGAATACTGTTACCCAAACAACGACCACTTCGAGAAATGAATCAAGGCCCATTAAATCCAGAGAGCCCCAGGTTGACCAAGAGAACAATATCCAGATCCAAGCAACGAGGAACAATTGGAACAGGCGCGCAAACCTTGCCAATTTTCTGAGCAAAACCAAATCATGGGAAAGGATGAGCTCAAGCGAAATAAAGAGGCCGACTGTAAGCGTAATGATGCCGCTAGAAGCAAGTCCGAACCATCCAATGTCGCCGATTCGCCATGCCTCCAACAAGGCGACAAATGCCCAAGCGAGGGCAATGACGGACGCCCCATTGACGGCTGCTTGCATGGTATACAGCGGATCCCGTCCATCCTTGAGAACAGACAACCCGCCCATGAGTCGTACTTCAAATCCAGACTCGTCAACAATGCCTCGACTGGCTGCAGTCATCCCGCCGATAGCCTGAATTCGTGCTGTTTCGACGATGCTCTCGGAGTTATCATCCTGATTTCCATTGGACCAGTTCGATCCTCGGCTTGCTGCATGAGCCGCCCCTGTACCTCGGCCCTTTCGACCAGCAGAACGCGACTTTGCCCAAGCCCGTATCTCAGCAGAAATGATGTCCTCAACTTGATCTTCATTGAGCGGAGCGCCGTGATCGGTGTACAGCCAGCGACACTGGATGGGGACGGGTGCTGGGTCAACATCGGGAGCAACCATCTGGAACTGCCCTGGGCCAAGTGTTGGCAATTGTGCGACCAAATCTTGGTCGCCTCCACTCTCTTTGAGAAGGTGGCGAACTTTCTCAACATCCTGTGGTTGTGTGAAGCGTCCAATGAAGGTCGTGTTCGCTTGAGCCAAGATCTTGTAATCAACATCAGAGACGTTCTGCGTTGCGAGAACGCATGCGACCCCATATTTCCGAGCCTGTTTGAAAATCAATTTGATCAAATCTTTGGCGGGGGGGTTCCGAGGGTGCGGGGGAAGATACGGAGCAACTTCGTCCATGAAGAAGAGAAGCTTCAATTCACCCTCCGCTGGCTGCTGAGTGAGCATCCAGTCGTACAACTCACGTGAAAGTTCTTGGACGAAATACTGCTTTTGCGCCTCATCTTGAATGGTATTGAGATAAACAATGTTGAGAGGAATTTTACCTGGAATAGCAGGCTCTACGAACGAGTCGATATCGATAGGCACACCATTAGAGAAAAGCAGTTGGTTCACTCCGCTTGAGAAGGCTGCAAGCCTTCGAGCAAGATCGTTACGTGTTGTCTTCGGCAATCGCTCTTCGAAGTCCGTAAGTCGATGCTCAAACATGACCTCATCCCAACCTGGGACATCGGGTTTCTCGCCTTCATCATCTTCGATGAAACAATGCGGGTAAAGGAATCGAGTGAACTCTTGGTGAGGTTCACGAACAACTCGAGCAAGCGATTGGAAATCACCTACATCAAGGCCGCAGCGCGTTCCCTCGACGAGAATTTCGTACAGAAACGGTTTGACGACCTTGCCCTGCGCCTTTTCGACGTCGTACCCGGCAAGGCTGGTGAAACCAGCTGCAACCATATCCCATGCTGTGATAGCTTCCTCGGGGTCGAGGTCTGAAGGGGGTGCACGAAAAGGGTCAATGCATAGAGGTAACCCTTTACTTCGAAGCGGGGTCCATATTCGAATCTCACTGTTTTCCAATAATTTTCTTTTCCTATCAACATCACCGTCTTTCTCGATAAGTTTAGACTCATCGATGCCAAGAGCGAGCCGTGCAAGGTCACCTTGTGGATCGATAATCAGGGAAGGGATTCCTGCTAAGGCTGCCTCTTCAATCAAGGCCTTTGCCATCACCGTTTTCCCGGAGCCTGTTGACCCAAGCATTGCTGCATGACGGGCTAAGACTTGCGAAGGAATATCGATTGGGGCTCCTGAATCCCTTCGTTCACCGAGAAAGAGCCCTTTTGGTTTAAATTTCTTCTTCGGACCAGCAGACACGTTTGAGTCTAGAATGTCGTTGACGATTGAAGCGAATTCCGATGGAGAGGGTTGCTCTTCATCAGACACCATAACCAAGCAGAGGTGCTTGAGGTCTTGAAGTGCGCGTCGCGCAGATGGGTCAAGGCGCATGCTCTTGAAGTTCGGTTCATTCGCCGAAACATGCCTGAACGTATTCCATTAGCACGACCATCATGGACGGACGAAATGCGCAAGGCTGCGGTCAGTACGCTGGATTCAGGACGTTGGGTCAAAGGTCCACAAGGTCGTGCCTTTGCCCAAGAGTTTGCAGAGTATTGTGGTGTTGAGTTTGCCTCCCCATGCAACAGTGGGTCTGGCGCGCTTATTGCTGCACTTCGACTCCTGGGGATTGGAGCAGGAGACGAAGTGATTGTTCCCTCGTTTACCTTCATAGCAACGGCAACCTCCGTTTCCATGACTGGAGCAATACCAGTTTTCGCTGAAGTTGAGCCTGATTATTGGTGCCTCGATGTTGAGGATGTGAAAAACCGCATCACTCCAAAGACAAAGGGCGTCATTGGCGTCCATTTGTTCGGACAGTGCTATGGGACTGACCTAATCGATTTGTGCAGAGAACACAATCTTGCGTTGATCGAAGATGCTGCCCAAGCCCACGGGGCCTCTATTGTTCACAATGGAGCCGCAACCATGGCAGGCGCGCTTGGAACCATTTCCTGCTTCTCATTTTTCCCATCAAAGAATGTTGCCGTTGGGGGCGAGGGGGGTATGATCACATCTGTTGATAGTGAGATTGGAGCTCGAATCAAAGCCATTGTTGATCACGGAAGAGATGGTTCGCTTCAATCGCAAGAGGTCGGAACCAACATGCGGATGTCGGAGGTCTTTGCCGCCATTGGTCGTGTGCAATTGAAGCACCTTGACGACTGGCTCGATGCTCGCCGGTCAAACGCTGCAACATTGAGCAGCGTGATTGCTACAAATCCAAAATTGGAAGCCCCTCAAGTCCGTCCGGATTCTGGACACGCATGGCACCAATACTGCGTACAAGCAGACAATATTGAATCCTTCATACAACACATGTCTCACCACGACATCGATGCACGTCAAATCTATCCTGTTCCTTGTCACCAACATCCAGTCTACAATGAACATCGTCAAGCAAGTGAAGCATTCTCAACCACAACCTGTCTCTCTGAGCAACTCGTCTCCATACCAGTCCATCACGGACTTACTGATGTTGAGTTAGATCGCATTGTTAGGGCACTCATCAGCTATTGACGAGTGAGCATCCGAGCAAAGGAGGCATTTGACCAACCTCGTAAGTAGGTCAATTCCATTCCTGCCCATGGTGGAATTTCGACCGTGGCGTCCTCGTCTTCCAGCTCGACTTCAGCAATGATAAGCCCAGCAAGATTGCTTTCAAACTCATCAATTTCCCAAACAAATCCATCGGCATTTGTCCAGATATAGCGCTTTTTTTCAACGAAGGGGTGCAGCGAATCATCTACGATGGATGCTGCAATGTTGCGTTCAATCCCCCATTCGAATTCTGTCGCAGCAGCACCCTTTCTCGATCCTTTTAGTGTCAGAATATACGATGAATGTGATTTACGAATTCGGACCGTCCAGTCTGGTTCTTGAAGCAACAAATTGCACACTTCAACCGATAGCCCAGATACCAATTGCTTGTCGCTGTACATCACAGCGCCATCCTCTGTGGATACATTGAATTCTCTATGGTCGAGGTACCACTGTTTAATTTCGATGCATTTCGTTGATTCGTGGACCCACGGTCGCTCGAATCGCCCATCAACAAGAAAACGCCGTTCGATTTCGACATTTTCTGGCATAGTTCTTCCTTCGGCCTACATTACATAATTCTGTTCAACAATTTTGCTAACAATAGACCAACTGGTTCATAACCACGAAATGGAACACGAACCTCATGGGCAACAGAATTCTTACGTCCATTAGCCTCGTGCTCTTGATGCTTACAGCAGGGTGCATCGGCAGCGTGCGTGATGATTTTTCTACAGAATTACCCGATGATTGGAGAACCCAAACAAATCGAACCATTTCGCAACCGCACTTGGTTCAGTTCGACTCATGTGCAGATATGGAAGACGATCTCAAGGCGAGTATTGCTGAAGAATATCGAACGCAATTGCTGCAAGCAGTGGAAGAACAATACGACTACGGTTGGGGGATGTTTGATGATGGAATGGTTGCAGAATCTGCAATGGATGGCGACAGTGACGCTGGTTCTGCTCAACCACAAACCCGAACTCAAGGTGAAGACTTCAGTGGCACGAACAACCAAGAGCAGGGCGTTGATGAAGCGGACTTCATCAAAACGGATGGATACTTCATCTATGCTCTACAGGGTTCAACGCTCTCGATTATGAGCGTTCCAGAGTATGGCGAAATCGATTTTGCAAGCAACTCTTCCATTGAAGGTTCGCCGATTTCAATGATGTTACAGGGCGAACGATTGATTGTACTCTCCAGTTACAACTCATGGAGCATCGATTCCGAGGATGACCTCTACGAATACTTACGCTGGGGCGGGGATTACAGTCAGTGGAGAGTCAATTCATTGACCAAGTACACCACATACAACATCTCAGACAGGTCGAATCCTGAGGTGATTCAGGAACTCTACTTAGAGGGTTACAATGTCGATGCACGAGAGATTGACGGTTCCATTCGCGCCGTCACACACTCGTGGTTGAACGTTCCTGGGTTATCGAATTGGTTGAACATGCCGAGCGCTTACTACGAACTCAACTGGGATGATCCACAGCGCAGAACCTACCGTGAAATGATTGCCTATGAGGCCATTCAGGCAAACGAAAAAGTTCTCGAATCCATAACATTGGAGGAACTTGTTCCAAAGATCTACCAACGCGTTGATGGTCAAATCATCGAGCACGACATGCGTTCTGAGGAGTGTGTGAATTTTGCAAAACCAATGGATGGATTCAGCCGTGGATTTACCAACATTCTCTCTCTTGATTTGATTTCACCAACATTCGATTACGAATCGGACCACCTTCTCAGCAATCACCCACTCGTGTACGCATCAGCAGATGCATTGGTTTTGACCGAGAACGCATGGGATTGGTGGTGGTTCTGGGGCCAAGACGAGGTCGATGATATGACCAACATACACACCTTCGACATCTCCGTACCAGGAGTTACAACCTACACCGGTTCAGGACGAATTGATGGACAGATTCTGAATCAATTCAGCTTATCTGAACATGAAGGGGTTCTGCGCGTTGCAACAACTGTTGGCCAATGGAATCGGTGGTGGATGGAGGATTCTGAACCGATGTCCTCATCGGTCATTACACTCGTTCGTGGCGTTGATCCGCAAACGGATCAACAAATCCTGCTTGAGTACGGTCGCATCGACGGTATTGCAGAAGGAGAACGCATTTGGTCTGCACGATTTGTTGAAGACCGTGCTTATCTTGTCACATTCGAACAAATCGATCCGCTTTGGACCATTGATTTATCGGACCCATCAACACCAACAATCCTTGGCGAACTGGAAGTTCCTGGTGTTTCAACCTATATTCATCCACTTCACGATAATATGCTTCTAACCATCGGTATGGGTCCTGCTGGAGAAGACGGATTGGGGCTCGATTGGTCGAGTACACGTCTTTCTACCTTCAACATCAGCGACTTAACACAGCCAGCTGTTGCCGATACACTGATGCTTTCACCTGTTGATGATCCAGATGATGGTCAATGGACATGGTCCTATTCTGAAGCCATGTACGAACACAAGGCGTTCCAGTACTGGGGGCCAAAGGAAATGCTTGCTGTTCCACTCTCAACTTATCGATATGTTGAGGCCTACAACGAGGATTGGGGTTACCATTGGTACTATGAATACGTTTCAAAAGCCGTCATTGTCAATGTCGATGAGGCAACTGGAAGCATGTCTGTTCATGGTGAAGTCAATCATTCTTCTCTCCTCAATGATGAAGGCGTCAACCACTGGTGGGGTGGAGATGAAAACATTCGACGGACCATCTTCATGGGTGATTTCATCTATGCATTCTCTGGCGCTGGCATCACCGTTCACAACCTGACAAGCATGGAGTTAACCGATGTTGTGGCCTTTGATATTGAATATCCAGCATACGCCTACTACGATTACTAGCAGGGTGAGAAGCCAAACCTCAATTGCTGAGAGGTTGCCCTTGAACTATGCCGCAACGAATAGGTGTCGTTGGTTGTGGCAGGTGGGGATCAAAACATCTCCGTGCGTTGGAGCGTCTTGCTGAGAAAGCGGACATCGAATGCATCGTTGCATGCGATGTGGATCCAGCTGCACTCGCACGGATTGAAAGCGGTCGTATCTTGTTGCACGATGACCCTAGTACGCTTGTCGAGCAGTTCGACATCGATTCTGTCATCGTAGCAGCGCCCAATGAGACTCATTACGAGCTCGGTACGATGTTTCTCAACAAAGGAGTCGATGTCTTTCTTGAGAAACCAATTGCAGCAACGTTTGATCATGCTTCATCGCTCGTCTCTACGTCCGTTCACGAAGGAAAGACGCTCAAGAGCGGATTCCTTCTACGATTCCATCCGTGCATCGTTGATGCGCAAACCCAAATTCGGGCAGGCAAAATTGGCGCTATTCAATCGATTCGATATTCCAAGAATGTACAACGTCAAGGTGATGATACGTCACATGCACTGGATACATTAGCCATCCATGGAATCGACTTGGCTGAGTTTCTCCTTGATGGACAAACCCCGCTGCGGATTTCCGAAGTTGTCGGTTCTCGCACATTCTGTGCACTGACAATGGAATATCCAAATCAAGTCGAAATTTCCATCGATGTTGGATGGGAGGCTGAGACGGATGTTGCAGAGTTGGAAGTGATTGGTCGAAACGGCAGAATTCTTGTCCACTTGCAGCAACATAAACAATATGAGATTCTGAAGAACCAATCCTCAATCGAATCTGTTGAATCCAATCTCACGCCGCTCGAAGCTGTCCTTCTTGACTTCCTTCAGTCTGATTCAGCGTCCATCGCAGCCTCAACAGGTTCCATTCTTCGAACCATTAAATGCGTTGAGCAAGCCCGCTTGCAGTTGTCATTGCAGGGACGTTCAAAGACACGAGAATTGAAGAGATGAAGCCAACTGGGCCAATCATGAGCCCCGAACGTGTCATGCTTTGGCTCCTTGCCGGCGTCACCGTTGCATCCTTTGCGACATGGCTAATCCAAGATTCAGTCCTTGATGCTGCAGTGACGTTTTCCATCTTGTCATGCATTGTTGCAGCGATCTGGGGCGCCAGTCGGTACGAGAAAGCCATTCAATTGAGTGGGATCAAGGGCGGTGGAATTCTGAATATGCTGGCATTTGTAGCCGTGACTGCGGGACTTACCTACTGGTGCATTTACTTCTATGATTTCCCATTGGTTGGGTCAATCATCGGGAGCATTGGTACCAATGCCTACATTTGGTGGACGTTTGGAATGCTTGAACCAGGCACGACGTCATCATAAGCGTGCGAAGTGTCAAATGCCTCCGCCCTGACATCTGTTCGATGGCAAAGCATGGTGAACGCCCGGACCTCCCTTCCGAACTGGAAGAATTGCTCGAGGCGGATGTCCACACGATCTTTCTGAAGGCTGATTGCCCTCCACGTGTTAAACGCGGAACAATCGGTAATCTCAACCTGGTTGAACTGGAAACCGATCGTGATGAGTGGGGCAATCTACGGCTGGAATCCTTGCAAGAATCTTTGCAGACTGTTGCTGAAGACAATCAACATCGAAGCGACTGTTTTTTGGAAATTGACCGAAAAGGATGCCAAGTTCTTCAGTTGGGAGACCTAAGAATTACGTGTGCAAGTCCGCCATTTTCTGATGCTCGGGAAATCACCGTCGTTCGACCGGTTGCAAAGTTATCACTAAGCGATTACAACCTCGATCCAAAAATCGTTGAACGTTTATCCAATCACCATCGAGGCGTTTTCATTTGTGGACGGCCCGGCTCTGGAAAAACGACCTTAGCACAAGCGATTGCAGAATATCTTGACGATGACATTGGAGCCATGGTCAAGACAATGGAGGCACCGAGAGATTTGCAACTCGCTGACCGAATTACGCAGTATGCTCCTCTGGAAGGGGATTTGGAGAAAACAGCAGAAATCATTTTCTTAGTCCGCCCAGATTTCGTAATCTTCGACGAGGTACGACGCGCTCGTGACTTCGAGATTTTTGCAGACGTACGGCTTGCTGGTGTAGGTTTGCTTGGTGTCACCCACGCAAATTCTGCTCTGGAAGCCATTCAGCGATTGATTGGAAAGGTTGAGTTGGGTTTGGTTTCTCAGGTGCTTGACACCGTCCTTCACGTTGAAGCAGGACGAATACAGCAAGTGCTTGAATTGAGAATGACTGTGAAACCGCCCTCTGGAATGCAAGAAGAACTTGCGCGTCCTGTTATCGAGGTTGTTGAGTTTCCAACAGGAAAGGTAACACACGAAATGTTCGCTTTCGGCTCTGAACTCGCTGTCGTTCCAGTTACCGAAGCGGGGCAAAAAAGGCCCATTCGACAGCTTGCGCAGAAACAGCTTATTCACACCATTCGGCAATGGGCTGGCGTTCATGTCCGGGTGCAGTTCACAAGCGATTCAGCGGCGACGGTCTATGCTCCAAGCAACATGATTTCGACATTGGTTGGTCGAGGCGGAGACAACGTTCGGGCCCTCCAAGATCAACTCGGTGGATTACGTCTTACCATTGAATCCCTTGATAATTTACCTGATTCGGATGATGTCTCAGAACATTCGATCTGGAGTGACGATCAGGATCGCCGCGCTTACCAAAGTCGCGCCTATGAGCAGGATGGCCGGTCGAAAAAGACGCGTAAAGGTCGTCGCCGTTGAGAAGGAGACTTCTTGAAGAACGGTTACGCCCCGCAAACATGGCGCAACAAGACGATGGTTCTGGCCGTGCGCCTGTGGTAATTGTTCGACCAACGACTTCAGTGACAAGCGGTGTGGCTGTTACGAAGAAGTTGGTTGGCGCTGCTGTCGCGTTTGGCGATATTCTTCGTCGTACTTTTGGCCCGAACGGTCTGGACAAGATGATGTACAAAACCAACGGAGAGAATGCTATCACAAACGATGGTGCGAAAATTGTTGCCGATTTGCTCGTTAAGCATCCTGCTGCAAAGGCGTTTGTACAACTCGCTGAATCTCAAGAAAACGCTTGCGGGGATGGTGTCACGGGTTGTCTGTTGTTTGCGAGTGAATTGATGAAAGAAGCAGGCCGATTGCTGGAGCGTGGAGTCCACCCACTCGTTCTCGTCGAAGCATACCAAGAGGCAATTGACCAAACACTTACTCTCTTAGATGCGTATTCACTAACCGATGTGAGCCAAGATTCCTTGCAATCAGTCGCAAAAACAGCGATGGTTGGAAAGTCAGCGGAATCCGGCGGAGACGACCTCGCTCGCCTTCTTGTTGAATGCATGACGACCATACAAGCAAGTGGAGGGCTTGTTCGAGCTGAAAATGTCCGAATGACCAAGCGTGGACATGATTCACTGAAAGAAACCCGATTGATTAAGGGAGTCATCGTTGACAAAAAGTTCGACTCCGAAAGGACACCTAAGATTTCTCAGCCTTGTAAGGTGCTTGCCCTGACGTGCCCGCTGACGATTCAAAAGACCAAGCGCGATGCGGAAGTTGAAATTGAGCGACCGGAGCAGATGTTGGCATTCTTGGATGCGGAAGAGAACCTTATTCAGAACAAAATCGATGTCCTCGTGAATTCTGGTGCAATGGCTGTTTTCACGTCAAAAGAAGTCGATGATCGAGTTCAGCATGCTTGCAACGAACGTGGAATCCTTCTCGTTGGAATGATGGAAGACGATGGTATTAAAGACATTGCAGCAGCAACAGGAGCATCGCTCATTAATCATCTCGACGATGTCTCATCTGGTCAATTGGGATCGGTCCAATCTGCTCTCGTTGATGTTACTGAGCGTGAGGATGGGCGAAGAACACGTTTGATTGTTGATGTTGGCCAACATTCAGGCCTCGTTACAGTCGATGTCGGTGGTGGACAAGGTGTTGCTGTGGAGGAATACATTCGTGCCATGTACGACGCTCTGCGCTCCCTTGAAGCGGTCATTGAACATCCTGGGACCTTGCTCGGTGGAGGGGCGTTTCACATCGCTGCTTCACTTCATTTGCGAGAACAAGCTGAATCAATATCAGGCAGGCAGCGCTTGGCCATCGAAGGATTCGCTCGAGCACTTGAAACAATACCGAGCACGCTCGCTCTCAATGCTGGTGAGGATCAGATTGACACGTTGTTGCAATTGCGTGCAGCCCATCGAAACCAATCCAATCGATACGGTGTCTGCAAAAACGGTAGCATTGGAGAAATTGAAGGTGTCTTGCTTTCCTCCTTCACCGTTTCCCATGCATTGCAGGCCGCAGTTGAGACTGCATGTGGTCTTCTTCGTGTTGACCAAGTCATTTCATCGCGCGGTGATTGAGCAAGTGGGCTCATCACATGCTTGATAACAAGGACACACTAGATGGCGATAACGGGTGCAACCATGGACTCGGGAAAACCTCGCGCTCTTCTTAGCGTATGGGACAAAACTGGCATTGTAGAATTTGCGACCTCGCTTGCATCATTAGGATTTGAATTGGTTTCAACAGGGGGCACTGCTCGGAAACTCAAAGATGCTGGCTTGCAGGTCATGAGTGTCTCGGATGTAACACAGCATCCCGAAATTTTTGATGGGCGTGTGAAGACCCTGCATCCAGCAATACACGGTCCACTTCTTGCACGTATGCAAAAGGAAGAGGATCGGCTTGGAATGACTGATCTCCAGTACACACCCATTTCTCTGGTCGCTTGCAATCTCTACCCGTTCGTATCTGCGACTGCCGCTGATCCACCACTCGACAAAGATGCATTGTTGGAAATGATCGATATCGGTGGACCAACAATGGTACGGGCTTCCGCGAAAAATCATGCGAATGTTATCATCTGCTGCAATCCGGATGATTACGATTCAATTATCGAAGACCTTTCCCAAGCAGAAGGCGAACCTTCCAGTGTACCGATGAGCCGAAGGCAAGAACTTGCTCTTGCTGCATATCAGCATACTGCGTCTTACGACGTCGCCATTGCCAATACTTTGCACCAGCGATGGAACGGCGTCCCGGAATCGTTTGATGCTGTGAACGAACAATCGAGCCGGTTCCATGACACACTTTTGGCGTCTGCAATTAAGATGGATACCTTGAGATACGGAGAGAATGCTCATCAAAGCGCTGCACTGTTTGTTGATGATGATGCAGTTGGGCACCATTCGACACTCGTTACCGCTCACGTCGAGGGTGGCAAAGCAATGTCATACAACAACTACTCAGATGCGGACGCTACTCTCCGATTGTGTCGTTCGCTTTCGACCGATGAATGGCCAAATACCCCGCATGCGTGTGTTATTGTCAAGCACAACAATCCATGTGGCGTTGCTCTCGCAGCATCGCAAGTCGATGCATACAGAGATGCACTTGCGAGTGATCCTGAGTCTGCGTTTGGCTCAATCATTTGCTTCAATGAAGTTGTGACCTTCGATACTGCGCAAGCGATGGCTGATTTGTTCATTGAGGTACTGATCGCCCCAGGCTACGCTAAGGATGCAAAAGAATTCATCATGCAAAAAGGGAATCGTCGTTTGCTTACAATCGATTCCCCAAAAGACCGACTAGCTCCGCTCGATCGGAAGCGAATCCTCAAGCAGATTGAGGGGGGATGGATTGTTCAAACGGAAGAAGCCCCGATTATTGACTGGTCGATGGCAAAGACAGTTACTGAGAAGAAGGTGACGCAGGAAGAGGTTGATTCCATGAAATTCGCAGTGCGTGTTTGTGAGCAGGTTAAGTCAAATGCAATTGTTATGGTTCAAGGTCTGGCAACGGTGGGAATTGGCCCGGGTCAGACAAGTCGTGTTGAAGCAGTACGCATCGCAGCTCGAAGGGCTGGAGAACGTGCCGATGGATGTGTCCTTGCAAGCGATGCCTTCTTCCCATTTGCTGATGGATTGGAGCAAGCTGCTGCTGCTGGCGCTGCCTCGATTGTGCAGCCTGGCGGTTCGATTCGGGACCAAGAGGTCATTGATGCAGCGAATCGTCTCGGTGTTTCCATGCTGTTTACTGGCCACAGGCTGTTCCGGCACTGAACGCATCATATGAGAAATGGGTCTCATTCATGTAGTATTGCCATATCGAGGAACCATGAGCGACCACGTTATTGCAGTACTTCCCGGCGATGGCACGGGGAAGGAAGTGGCGGTCGAAGCCCAGCGTATTTTGGACACGATCCAAGAGCATACGAACCATGGTTTTGAGCAGACTGTAATTCCTTGTGGTGGGCAGCATTATGCTGCTACTGGTGAGGAGTGGGCAGAAGGTTCCTTTGAGTTTTGTCGAGATGATGCAGATGCGATTTTCATGGGGGCAATCGGCTACCCAGGTGCACGACTCCCCAATGGTGATCTCGCGGGCGGCTCAGTCATCCTTGGAATGCGTAGTGGCTTGGATTTGTACGCAAACGTTCGACCAATTCGTCTCTACGAAGGGGTTCCGCACAAAGTCCACGGACGGTTCACAAACATCTGGGACCCTGATATGGTCGACATGGTTATTCTTCGTGAAAACACTGAAGGGCTCTATCATTCTCTTCTACACCGAAGTGCTCAGCGTGCGAAAGGATTGGAAGGTTATGAGCCTCCAGAAATCAAATTCCCTGGGCTGCATGGTGAAGTCGCTTACGATCCGAGGCCAATATCCTCGCACGGCTCGGAGCGACTGATCAAGATGGGATTTGATATCTGCAATACTCGAAATGGAGCGCCCGTCGATGGCGCTTCTCGAGTTTCATGCATTGACAAAAGCAATGTTACACGTGGCTGTCAGCTTTTCCGCAGAACCTTTGATGCGGTTGCGGCTTCATATCCGCATATGGAAAAGGACTACGGTTACATCGATGCGTTTACACAGTGGTTAACACGAACGCCTGAATTTTACGATGTCGTCGTAACCTCAAACATGTTTGGAGACATTGCAACCGATCTTGCGTCTGTCTTGCAAGGTGGAATGGGTATGGCCGCCTCTGGAAACATCGGTGATGACCATGCATTCTTTGAGCCAGTCCATGGCTCCGCCCCAAAGCACGCTGGACAAAACAAGGTCAACCCAATTGCAAGCATTAATTCTGTTCAAATGATGTTGGACTGGCTTGCGCGTCGCTCGAACGATGACGATTTGCTAAGTGTATCCAAAATTCTCGATCAAAGTGTTGCTGAGCACCTCAAAGACGGTTCTTCCTTGACCTACGATCTCGGCGGGACTGCTTCTTGTACCGATGTCGGAATCTCAATTGCAAATCGTCTTGCAGTTCATCTAAAAGAACGTTGATTCGGCTGAAGTTCCAACCGCACTTTTGCGTGTTACAACTACGATATACGTTTCAGCGAAGCGGAAGGACTGAAATCAAGCAGTCCTTCGACTGTCCATGGGGGAGGTCCAGATTGTAGAGAAGGGCGGCCGTCCTTCAACTCCGCTCCGAATTGCAGTTTTCTTTTCGGGGTCAGGAACCGGGATGAATGCACTTCTAATTCATCAAAATCAGGATGAATGTATCCATCGAACCGTTGTTTGTTTTACAGACAAAGATGACGCTAGAGGCATCGAATATGCAGAGCAACATGGAGTTCCTGTTGTTGTTGAAACCGTGGACTTCGATTTACCAAAAGAGGACAGGCGCCTTGAGCACGAATCGCGAATACGAAATAAGTTGGATGAATTTGATGTTGATCTTATCGTTTTGTCAGGGTACATGCGCTTGCTTTCCGCCGATTTTGTTCAGAGGTACTATCCCAAGATCATTAACATCCATCCTTCTTTGCTCCCTGCCTTCCCCGGGGCAGATGCGCACACGAAGGTATTGGCTTCCGGTGTTCGAGTAAGTGGTTGTACGGTGCATATTGTAGATTCTGGCATTGATTCGGGCCCGATTCTTGCTCAACGCCGCGTTCCTGTTTTTGATTCTGACACACGGGCTCTCCTCTCGAAAAGAATCCAGGTTGAGGAACACCAGATGTATCCAGAAATTATTGATCTGATTTGCTCAGGTCACCGATTTGGTCTGGATGATTAAAATTCTCCAATCGATTACCTAGGGAATTCAGGTTGTTACGCCCCAAGCCGGAGAACAGCTTGCTCAGACTCATTGCTTCAGGAAGGTTGGATTGTGCGGGTATGCGTGTTAGGGTGAATTGTTCATTCGCTTCGGTGTCAATAGGAACGCCTGGCGACTGAGCGAGGATCGTAGCAAGTGCACCATCATCAAGCCTGTACATATCGCATGGGAAGAGCTGTACCTCCTCATCGTGTTCCGCAACAAATGCGTAGATGACCTCGCCAAGCGAATTCGTATGAGGTGGGTCAAACCAACAATCGGATTCGAAATGATTCGCTCGTTTTCGGCTGCCACATGCGATGATGACTCTGCATCCTAGCGCTTCAAGTTTCTCGGATAAGATGTTGGTTGAGTCATAAAGCAATGCTTTGTCTTGACCCATTCGAGTGCTCTTTCCTCCTGCAAGAATTAGACACAGCAGCGACATGGCATTCACACAAGTTCGTCCAATGCAGACATCGCCTGTTCCAACTCATCGAGTAAATCTCTTACTCGGTCGAGAAGGGCCTGTCGTTCTCGATTGGAGCGTGCTTGCGGCAACCATTCGAGGAGGCGCCGAACATCTCTTGCATCACGCTCAACGGTCCATGTTAGAACCTGTTCAAGGACAGGGTCCTCCGTTGGTAAAAAGCGCTCTGCCATGATATCAGGAAGAGTCTGAGGCACATCAAGATACTCTTTCGATAAGTCGGTTGCGAATCCGTTCAAACAATTCCCCGCCTCGAGGTGTGCCGTGGAGGAGCGTTGTATGTGATTTTGCTCGAGATTCATCGAGTGAAAGGATGAGAACCATCAATTGAGCCCATACTTCGCTTTGAGCAGCGGCGTCACTAATCCAAGTGTCGGTAGGTAGTTCACGACCTCCTCGTAGGAATTCCTCTGCGGTTTCAAGAAAGACTTCTACGGACACACGGTCTTGGATTAATTGGAGAAATACGGTCCAGCCACTTTCCCCAAGTTCATCGTCGGACATATTCGCTAAAAGGAGGCCAACCAGTTTGAGATCCTCTCGGCCGCCGCGTTTCCAAATCTTTGGAATGAACTTTGCAATCTTCAATCGATCTTTTTCGTTGGTGAGCATCCATGAGGCAATGCGCCTCATTTCCGGATCAGGGGTGCCGATATGAAACGAATAATGCCCAGACTGAGCAAGGCGATCGGTCATTGACTTCGTCATCATACCAGGTACGCCGTAAGTGTACGCTTCACGGAGCATGGACAATCGCTTACTGCGGCGATTCGGAAAGGAAGAAAAGCCATCAAGATAATCATCGAGTGAGGTCGCTTTCATCGCGTTTCACCGTTGTTCTTTTTCCGAACGTTGTCGAATAAAGTTGTTACAACTCGAACTGAATCTCGAAGAGTGTTTAGGGTTTTTTCAACAACATTTGGGTCTTCAAATCGTTCCTTCACCATGTCTCTTAACTCTCGTTCGACGAGATTGTGTTCCTCATCGTCGATTGAAAATATTTCTCGAAGATGCGCCATGACTCTAAACTCGTCCTTGGAAAGTGATGCATTGATGATTGCTACCTCAAAGACTGTTTTGTAAACCTCGTGTTGCTCTTCGGCCGTGAGAATGTCCCCGTCCTCTGTTTCAGCATTGTCCATGATTGCTTGGTAGACCTCTGCAGGTTGGTGCGAATCGAGATTGAGGCAAGACGAGAGTCGGATGATAAGTCGCTTCTCCTCACGCGTGAGTACGCCATCGAGTAACATGACCTCGATTGTACTGCGAAATGCAGCAAGACGGTGCACTGATTCGGCGGACACGAACCGACGTAAGGAGAACTTCTTCTTGAACCCACGCGATGATTTCACCAATTTTTCAGGTTTTATTCAATCGGGAATCAGCGAATCTGATTTTTTCCCTTCATTTGTCCACAGGATTCAAAAGGGAAAAGCCACAGGGTCAATTGCTGAATCACATTCACTTGGTTGGACATTTATGTCAAACCGTTGCACTGCATCCCCAAGCGGGTTGATGCGCCGACTGTGAGGAGGCCGAAAGGAGGACTTTATTTGGGTCGAAAAAACAATTCAGGAAATAGACAAGGAAAAGCAATGAAGTACATGATTAAGGCTGACATCAAAGTCAACGGTACTGTACAGAGAAAGGATATCATTGGAGCAATCATGGGCCAGACTGAAGGTCTGCTCGGCGATGACTTGGAACTTAGGAAGTTGCAACGAACTGCTCGTGTTGGTCACGTTGATGTTGAGATGGAAACAAAAGGTGGAAAGGTGCACGGAATGATTCTCATTCCAAGCAGCATGGACAATGTCGAAACAGCAATCATCGGTTCCGCATTGGAAACCATCGATCGTATTGGTCCATGTCAAGCAAAGATTAGTGTCATTGAAATTTCAGATGTTCGCGCAACGAAGCGAACCGCTGTGGTCGATCGAGCAAAGGAACTCCTGCTTGCACTAGTAAACTCTGGGGAAGCCGCATCGAAGACTGTTGTCGAAGAAGTCCGCTCTGTTTTGACGGTCGGAACTGCAACCAATTTTCACGGTCTCACCTGCGGCCCGAACGTCCAAAGTTCCGATTCGCTCATTATTGTTGAAGGAAGAAACGATGTCATCAATTTGCTTAATTGTGGCGTGAAAAATGCAATTAGCGCTGACGGTGCTGGTAACATTAAGCAGGAGTTGATTGATTTAGCAAATGGAAAGCAATCTGTTACCCTTGCTATTGATGGCGATCGTGGTGGCGAGATGTTGTTCCGACAACTGCATGCTATTCTCAAAGTGGATTTTGTTGCACAAGCACCCGTCGGTCAAGAATGGGAGCTTCTGCCGCAGAAGACAATCACAAAAACATTGTCGATGAAAGTCGATGCTTCGAAATTTGCAAAAACCATGAAAGCTCAAGACAAAGAAGACGAGGAAAAACACGGTGGTAGCAACGATGAATGGGCCGAAGATATGACTGAAGTCTATGAGTCTGAAATTGCACCAGCTGAAATTCAAGAAATGTTCGATCACCAAGATAGTCTAGGGAAGAACAAAGCAGTGTTCATCCTTTCTGATGGTACAGCAAGTGAAGAAATGGGGGCTGGCTCAATAGCGAAATCGGCTGCTGGAACGGAAGGCGTCCAGGCTCTCATTATCAACGGCCCAATCAGTGATCGGATTCAGGAAATCGCGTCTGAAGCATCGATTTCAACCGTT